>OCAV01001349.1_pt1 | contig 16284 bp, 17 predicted proteins | sample 1538331 | NCBI WGS metagenome assembly OCAV01 (sample SAMEA2580297, study PRJEB22360) | human gut metagenome | biome: human gut; feature: human-associated habitat; material: faeces | place: Denmark | collected 2008/2010
TGCGTGATGAGCAGGCGCCAAACCCGGCGGGACCTGCCGCTGCGGGTGCTTGGCCCCACGCCCGGCAGCATTGAGAAAATCAACGACACCTACCGCTACAAACTTACCATCAAGTGCCGCAACGACCGCCGCTTCCGCGACCTCGTGCGCAGCACACTGGAAAGATACGAACAGGAAAAACTTCCGTCCAAGGCCACCGTTGCGGTGGACCTGCACTCGGACGGTGACATCTGATTTGGAGGTACCATAAATGGCTATCCGTAACATTGTAAAAGAGGGCGATCCCATCCTGAACAAGGTCTGCCGCCCCGTCACCACCTTTGATGACCGTCTGGCTACCCTGCTGGACGACATGCACGAGACTATGATCGCCGCCGACGGCGTGGGTCTGGCCGGCCCGCAGGTGGGCATGCTGCGCCGTCTGTTCGTGGTGTGGGACACCACCGACGCCCCGGAGGAAATCCCGGAGGATTACGAGTACAAGTTTATCGACTTCGTCAACCCGGAAATTCTGGCTGTATCCGAGGAAGAGGAGACCGCCTACGAGGGCTGTCTGTCCTTCCCGGGCCACAACGGCGCTGTGACCCGCCCCGCCGCGGTCAAGGTGCGCGCACAGGACCGCCACGGTGAGTGGTTCGAGCTGGAAGCTGAGAATCTGCTGGGCCGCTGCATCCAGCACGAGAACGACCATCTGGACGGTATTACCATCATGCAGTCCAGCGAGTATTTCTATGAGGATACCGAAGAGGGCAAAAAAGCTGCCCGCGAAGCGAAAGGAAACAAGTAATGCGCATTTTGTTCATGGGCACGCCGGATATTGCCGCAGAGTGCCTCAAAGCCCTGTATGCCGCCGGGCATGACATCTGTGCGGTGTACACCCGGCGGGACAAGCCGGTTGGCCGCAAGCAGGTGCTTACCGCACCCCCGGTCAAGGAAGTGGCCCTTGCCCACGGCACGCCGGTGTTCCAGCCCCGCACCCTGCGGGACGGCAGCGAGGACGAGAACATCCGCGCACTGGCCCCGGAACTGATCGTGGTGGTGGCTTACGGCTGCATCCTGCCGAAGTCTGTGCTGGAAGCGCCGAAGTACGGCTGCATCAACCTGCATGTCTCCCTGCTGCCCAAGTACCGCGGCAGCGCCCCGGTGCAGTGGGCCGTGCTGAACGGCGATGCCGAGACCGGCGTTTCCATCATGCAGATGGACGAGGGCCTTGACACCGGCGATGTGCTCTGCTGTGAAAAGATCGCCATTGACCCGGAGGAGACCAGCGGCCAGCTGTTTGACCGCGTGACTGCCGTGGGTGCACGGGTGCTGTGTGAGGTGGTGCCCGCCATCGCCGCCGGAACGCTGAAACCCCAGCCGCAGGATCATGAGAACGCCTGCCTTGCACCTATGCTGAACAAGGAGATGGCAGAGTTCCGCCTGACCGAATCGGCTGCCCACATCCACAACTGGGTGCGCGGCATGAACCCGTGGCCCGGTGCATGGTTCGTCACCTCCGGCGGCAAAAAGCTCAAGGTGATGGAGTGCCGTGCCGTGGAAGCTCACGGCGAAGCGCCCGGCACCGTGCTGGCCACAAAGCCGCTCACGGTGGCTTGCGGTGAGGGGGCCGTCCAGCTGCTGAATGTGGTGCCGGAAGGCAAAAAGCCCATGGACGGCACCGCCTTTGCGGCCGGTCAGCGCCTGAAAACGGGGGATATCCTCTGATGGCGGCGAATCCCCGCGCGGCGGCAGTGGCGGCACTGGTGCGGCAGGAGCAGGATGGTTTTTCCAACCTTGTTCTGGATGCCGAACTCAAGCGCCAGCAGCTGGAAGGCCGCGATAAAGCTTTTGCCAGCGCCATCTTTTACACGGTGCTGGAACACCGGGGCACGCTGGACTACATCCTGTGCCAGTTCCTGCCCAAGGGCCTTGCCAAGCTGGATGCACCGGTGCGCGAAATATTGCGCGCGGCGCTGGCGCAGGCCCGCTATATGCAGGTGCCGGTGTCCGCTGCGGTGAACGAAGCCGTCAAGCTGACCCGTGCCTTCAAAAAATCCAGCGCATCCGGTCTGGTCAACGCCGTGCTGCGCAAGGCGTGCAGCTACGACCTGAGCACCGCAAGCTTCAAAAACGAAGTGGAGCGGCTCATGGTGCTTGGCTCTGCCGGGCGGGATGTGGCGGAATTTCTGCACAAAAACTACCCGGACGAAGCACTGGATATCCTTACCTACAAGGCCGACGGCGGCATGACCAGCCTGCGGGCGAACCCGCTGAAAGGCAGTGCCGATGAGCTTTGTGCAAAGCTGCTGGCTTCCGGCGCAAAGGAAGCAAAGCGGGGCATTGTGCCCGGCAGTGTGCTGGCCCGCTTCGAGGGCAGCCCGGCGGAAAATGAGCTGTTCCGGCAGGGGTACTTCCATGTGGAAGGGCAGGCCAGCCAGCTGGCGGCGCTCTGCGTGGACGCACAGCCCGGAGAAACAGTCATCGACCTGTGCGCCGCGCCCGGCGGCAAGACCATCCTGCTGGCCGAGCAGATGCACAGCACCGGCAGGCTTTACAGCTGCGATGCCGCCGAGAACCGCGTGGGCCTGATCCGCACGGCAGTGCAGCGCATGGGACTTGCCAATGTGGAAGCCCTGTGCAACGATGCCACAAAGGTGAACCCGGCCCTGCCGCAGGCCGACCGCATTTTAGCGGATGTGCCCTGCAGCGGCCTTGGCATTCTGGCAAAAAAGCCGGATCTGCGCTACAAAAAGCTGGAACCGGCCCGCGAAGCTGAATTATTGGCCACGCAGTCGGCCATCCTCGATACGGCGGCACAGCTGCTGAAAGCGGGCGGCAGGCTGGTGTACTCCACCTGCACCATCGACCCGGCAGAAAACCAGCAGCAGATCGCGGCATTTCTGGCCCGCCACCCGGAGTTTACGGTGGTGGAGCCTGCCGCAGCGCTGCCCGCCGGGATGACGGCAGGGGAGCACGGCGCGCTTTCGGTGCCCACCCGTACCGGCATGGACGGTTTTTTCTTGTGTGCCATGCAGAAAAACGGGGAAAAGCTGCAATGAAACAGGTGGCTTGTTCGTAAAAAACAATAGGAGAACACAATGGAACAAAAACGCTGTATCTCTTCCTTTACGCTGGCAGAGCTGACCGCTGAACTGAAAGCGATGGGTCAGCCGGGCTTCCGGGCAAAGCAGATCTTCCACTGGGTGCACCAGAAGCTGGTCACCGAGTTTTCTGCCATGACCGACCAGCCCAAGACCCTGCTGGCAAAGCTGGAAGAAAGCTTCTACATTGCCGCGCCCAAGATCGAGCGCAGGCAGGAAGCAAAGGACGGCACGGTAAAATATCTGCTGCGCATGGCGGACGGCAACTGCATCGAGACCGTTGTGATGCGCTACCACTACGGCAACACGGTGTGTGTGTCCACGCAGGTGGGCTGCCGCATGGGCTGCCGCTTCTGCGCGTCCACCCAGGCGGGCCGCGTGCGCGATCTGGAAGCAGGCGAGATCTGCTCTGAGATCTACACCGCCCAGAAGGATATCGGGGAGCGCATTTCCCACATCGTGCTCATGGGCATTGGCGAACCGCTGGATAACTTTGACGAAGTGATGAAGTTTCTGGAGAACATCACCTCGCCCGAGGGCGTGAACATCGGGATGCGCAACATCAGCCTTTCTACCTGCGGTCTGGTGCCCAAGATCGACCAGCTGGCCGAGAAAAAGCTGCAGCTGACCCTCTCGGTGTCGCTGCACGCACCCAACAATGAAATTCGCAGCGGCATGATGCCGGTGAACGATGCCTATCCCGTGGAAGTGCTGATGCAGGCCGTGCGCCGCTATCAGGACACCACCGGCCGCCGCGTGAGCTTTGAATATTCCATGGTGCGCGGTGTCAATGATTCCGATGCCTGCGCCAGACAGCTGGCAAACCTGATCCGGGGCATGGGTGCCCATGTGAACCTGATCCCCATCAACCCGGTGGACGGCAGCCCGTACTCGGCCACCGATGCAGCCAACGTGCACCGCTTCCAGCAGAAGCTGGAGAGCCTTGGCGTGAACGCTACGGTGCGCCGCCGCCTTGGCAGCGAGATCAGCGCCGCATGCGGCCAGCTGCGCCGTGACGAAATGAACGGGAAAGCGTAAATATTAAAGGGAGAAGCCTATGAAACTTGCAGGAAAAACGGATGTCGGCAGGGTCCGGCAGGATAATCAGGACGATTATCGCGCAGGAGAACTGCCCGGCGATGCCGCATGGCTGCTGGTATGCGACGGCATGGGCGGTGCACGCGGCGGCAGGGAAGCCAGCCAGAGCGCGTGCGATGTGATCGAGCGCTGCTTTCAGGAGCAGTATGCTTCCAAGTGCCTGCCCGGCGAAGAGGAGACTTTTTTGAAAAAGAGCCTGCTCAGCGCCAACCGCTTTGTGTTCCAGAAGGCCCTGCGTGAGGAATCGCTGGCGGGCATGGGCACCACGGCTGTGTGCGCACTGGTGCGCGGCGGCAAGGTGTTCCTGTGTCATGCAGGCGACTCGCGGGCGTACCTGTACCGGGACGGCAGGCTTGCCCAGCTCACCCACGACCACTCCTATGTGCAGGAGCTGGTGGACTGCGGCACCATTACCGTGGAGGAAGCCGAGCACCACCCCCAGAAGAACATCATCACCAAGGCGCTGGGCGTGGACTACCGGCTGGACTCGGAGTTCACCACCGCACCGCTGCAGAAAGGGGATATCCTGCTGCTGTGCTCGGACGGCCTGACCAATGCCGTGCCCAGAGAACAGCTGGAACAGCTGCTGCGCACCGGCAGGTTCTACGACCTGCCGGACCTTCTGATCCGCACGGCCAACGAGAACGGCGGCCCGGATAACATCACCGCGCTGCTGCTGTGTGTGGAGGAGGTGCGCTGATGGACAACCTGATCGGCAAAAAGCTGGACGGCCTGTATGAGGTGCGGGAGCTGATCGGTTCCGGCGGCATGGCAAACGTCTACAAGGCGGTCATGCTGGGGCACAACGGCCCGGTGCCTGCCGGTACCGTGGTGGCGGTAAAGGTGCTGCGGCAGGAGTATATGCACGACCCGGACCTTGTGCGCCGCTTTAAAAATGAATCCAAGGCCATCTCGCTGCTGAACCACCCCAACATCGTAAAAGTGTACGATGTATCGGTGAATGATGATCTGCAGTATATCGTGATGGAATATGTGGACGGCATGACATTGCGCGAGTACCTTAACCAGCGCGGCGGCAGGCTGACCAACCGGGAGACCGTGCATTTCATCTCCCAGATCTTAAAGGCGCTGGAACATGCCCACGCCAACGGTGTGGTGCACCGGGACATCAAGCCCCAGAACATCATGCTTTTGGACAACGGCCAGCTGCGCATGATGGATTTTGGCATTGCGCGCATCTCCCGTGCCGAGAACCAGCTGCTGAGCGGCAAGGCCATGGGCAGCGTGCACTATATCAGCCCGGAGCAGGCCAAGGGCGATGAGACCGACTGCACCAGCGATATCTACTCGGTGGGCGTGATGATGTACGAGATGCTCAGCGGTCATCTGCCCTTTGATGCAGACGACATGGTGGAAGTTGCCATCAAGCAGATCTCCGATCAGCCGAAGTCTTTGCACGAGATCGCGCCGGAGGTGCCGAATGCACTGGTGGAGATCACCGAAAAGGCCATGGCAAAGCTGCCGCAGAACCGCTACGCATCCGCCCGCGAAATGCTGGATGCGCTGGACACCTACGTGCACAACCCCTCCGTGATGTTCGAGTACAAGTATATTACAGAAGATGCTCCCGAAAAGGTGGTGAAACGTACCATGAACCAGAACCGTGCAAACCGTCAGGCCGAAAAGCCTGCGCCCCGCGGCAAAAAGGCCGCACCGCGCAAGAAAAAGCGCACCATCTTCCTGCCGGCACTGTTCGGCGTTACCATTGCATTTGCACTGGCGTGCCTTGCGCTGTGCTGGATGATCCTGAACGATTCCTCCAACCTGATGAACAACAAGGCCGATATCACGCTGGGCGATTATATCGGCATGACGCAGGACGAGGCTGCTGCCACCGAGCAGGTGGTCTCCGGCCAGATCAGCGTTACCTGGGAGCAGGAGTACAACAGTAACTATGCGGCGGGCTATATCTATAAGCAGTCGCCGGTGTCCGGCCGCACGGTGCGCGAGGGCCAGAATGTGACCCTGACTGTGAGCCTTGGCACCCAGTACGTTACCGTGCCGGACCTGACCAACTATGTGCAGGCCGATGCAGAGCAGCAGCTCAAGGAGCTGGGTGTCTCGGTGCTGGTAACGCAGGCTGTGGATACCTCTGTGGCATCCGGCGCGGTGATCCGCACCGACCCGGCGGCGGGCAGTCAGGTGGCTGCAGGCAGCACTGTGGTGATGTATATCAGCCGCCCGCAGGTGGCAACCACCACCAAGGTGCCCTCGCTGACCGGCATGAGCACCGCTGATGCCCGCACCCTGCTGGTGCAGAACCATCTGGGCCTTGGCAGCCAGACCGAGCAGTACAGCGACCAGCCGGTGGGTACTGTCATCAGTCAGAACCCAGCGGCAGGCTCTACCACAAAGCTGAACGGCCGCGTGAACATTGTGGTAAGCGCAGGGCCGGAGCCTGCACCGGAACCGGAAGCACCCAGCGACAGCACCACCGGCGGCGACTGGTGGAGCGGCCTGTTTGGCAGCAGCTCCTCTTCTTCCAGCACCGAGACCGGCACCGAACAGGGCACAGCGGGCAGCGGCGACTCTTCGCAGAAACCGCTGACCGACTGGTGGTCCTCGCTGCTGAGCTGACGGAGGCGTGCATGAAGGGATATATCACAAAGGGCATCGGCGGCTTTTACTATGTAAAAACGCCGGAGGGCATTGTGGAATGCAAGCCCCGCGGCATTTTCCGCAAACAGAAGATCACGCCGGTGGCGGGCGATGAGGTGACGCTGGAGACCGAGAACGGTGCAGCCGTCATTGCCGAGATCGCACCGCGCAAAAATGTGTTCGTGCGGCCTCCGGTGGCAAATCTGGATGTGCTGTTCCTTGTGGCCAGCACCACCCAGCCCACGCCCAGCACGCTGGTGCTGGATAAGCTTGCCGCCATTGCGGTGGACAAGGGCGTGCAGCCGGTGATCGTGTGCACCAAGGGCGACTTGGCCGAGGCGGAATTCCTGCGTAAGGCCTATGAAAAATCGACCCTGCCGTTCATCCGCATCGATTACGAGACCGGCGGCGGGCTGGACGAGGTGAAGCAGTGGATCAGCGGCAGGCTGTGTGCGTTCTGCGGCAACTCCGGCGTGGGAAAATCCACCCTTTTGAACCATCTGCTGCCGGAAGCAGAGCGCGAGACCAGTGCCATCAGCCAGAAGCTGGGCCGCGGCCGCCACACCACCCGTGAGGTGACGATCTTTGAAGCCTTTGGCGGGCGTATTGCGGATACGCCGGGCTTTGCCAGTCTGGAAGCGAACCGCGCCGGGTTCATCCCCAAGGAAAATCTGGAGCATGCGTTCCCGGAGTTCGGGCCTTATCTGGGGCAGTGCCAGTTCACCGGCTGCTCCCACCGCAGCGAAAAAGGCTGTGCCGTGCGCGCCGCACTGGCCGAGGGCAGGCTCTCCCAGACCCGGTACGACAGCTACTGTGCCATGTACGAGGAAGTCAAGGACGTGAAGGATTGGCAGCGCCCGAAAGTATAAAGGATAAGGAAGAGATTCATGTCACGCTGTGTGATCATTTCGGCCTGCCCGGTTTCTCCGGAGCTGGCAGAGGCCCTGCGGCCGGACGACTTTATCATTGCCTGTGATGCAGGCTACCGCAACTGCGCACCTCTGGGGCGTAGGCCCAACATCATCGTGGGCGACTTTGACACCGCCCCCTGCCCGGAACAGCAGGACGACGATATCATCGTGCTGCCCCATGTGAAGGACGATACCGACACCGAGTATGCCGCAAAGCTGGTCTCGGAAAAGGGCTTTGACGAGGTGCTGCTGCTGGGCGGCCTTGGCGGCAGACGGGTGGAGCACACCCTTGCAAACCTGTGCACCGGCCTTGGGCTGGAACAGCGCGGTGTGCGCACCACCCTGCTGGATGAGCGCAGCCGCATCACCTACGTGATGCCCGGCGAGACCCGCCGCTACCCGAAGGAGAAGTACTTCTTCTTCTCGGCCTTCCCGATGGAGGGCAGGGCGCAGGGCGTGTGCGAGCGCGGCTCCTACTATGAGCTGACCGATGCGGAGCTGACCGCCAGCTACCCGCTGGGCGTCAGCAACGAGTACGCTGCCGGGTCGGACTGCATCACCATCTCCACCCGCAGCGGTGCGCTGGTGGTGGTGGAGACCATCGCAGACTGAGCGCTGCTGCCCTTGCCGGAACGTTCCGGCCCCTGCCTGCATAGGATGGGCCAGAAAACGGAAAGGCGGGGAGCATATGCAGGTAGTTGTGATCCGAAGCCCCAAGGCACTGCGCGGCATTCTGCGCAGACTGTTCGGCATTCAAAAACAGTAAAAAAGATCCCCTCGCTGCTGGTCGGCGGGGGGATCTTGCTTCATAATACTCCTTTTTATTGCGTCAGGGCGTTGTAACAGGCATCGAACGCCTGCATAAAATCGGTGATCTCCTGTTCCGTGGTCAGGTGGCTCAGGCTGATGCGCCACGAGGACAGCGCGTTGCGCCGGTCATGGCTCACGGCAAATACCGCCCGGGAGGGCAGGCCGTCCGAAGAACAGGCAGATTTGACCGAGACGCAGATGCCTCTGGCGTCCAGCTCCCGCTGGAACACGGTGCCCTTCACGTTCTGTACGCTCAGGTTTAAAATCTGCGGCACGGCGGTGTCCGGGCTGTTGATGCGCACCTTGGGGTATTGGGCAAGCCCGGTGCGCAGGCGGGCGTTCAGGGCGCGGATGTGCTCCACCCGGGCGGGCAGCCCGCTCACTGCCTTTTCCAGTGCCAGCGCCAGCGAACAGGCCAGCGCCACGGTGGGGGTGCCGCTGCGGTAGATGGTGGTGCTCTCGCCGCCATGGATGAGCGGCTCCAGCGCAAGGCCGCGCCGCTTGACCAGCACACCGATGCCGTTCAGCCCGTAGAACTTGTGGGCGGTCAGGCTCATGGTGTCGATGCCCGCAAAGCTGACCGGCAGCTTGCCCACGGCCTGTGTGGCATCCACATGGAAGTGGCAGTGGGGGCAGGCCTTCAACATTTCCGCGATCTCGGCCACCGGCTGCACCACGCCCAGCTCACTGTCCACGGCAGTGACGGCCACCAGAATGGTGTCCGGGCGCAGCAGTTCTTTCAGGTGGGCAAGGTCCACCGTGCCGTCCTGCCGGATGTCCACAAGGTCGATCTCGTATCCCTGCTCCTGCAGGGCGGTCAGGCTGCCGCTCACCGAGGAGTGCTCCAGCGGGGTGGAAATGATGTGTCTGCCATGGTGGCGCTCCAGCCGGGCGATGCTCTTGATGGCAAAGTTGTTGGCCTCGCTGGCACCGGATGTATAGATGATCTCGGCGGGCTGCACATTCAGACTGCGGGCAATGCTCTGGGTGGCGGCATCGATGGCAGCCTTTGCGGCAGTGCCTGCTGCGTGGCGGGAATTGGCATTGCCCGGGCAATTGCGCTCCACCTCGCAAAAGCGCTGTAAAACCGCTTCGTCTACCGGGGTATTGGCGGAATAATCCAGATAGATCATAAACTCTCCTGATAATTCTCTTATAATACAGATTACAATGGTAGGCTATATTATAGTGCGCTTTGGGCCGGATTGCAAGAGAAGCGGTGCAAACTTCCGGGCTGGAAATACAGGAGAATTAAGCAAAATAGTTGCACGGCGGCAAAAAGTCTGCTATAATCTCTTGAAGGACTGCCCGCTGCGGCCTTTTGCGGGGCTTTTGGCGGCGGTTTGGAAAGAGCCTGAATGAAAGGGGGAGCGCACCATGCTGCACAAGAATCATCGACTGCGCTGCATTGCACTTCTCATTTCCGGGCGGAATCATTGTTCCCAAATTTCAGGGGCATTGCCGTTTTGCTGACGGCGGTGCCTCTTTTTTTGGGGCTGCGAGTTCTGTAGGAGGCAGAAAAACTTCATGAGCGAAAAGATCGATTACTCCAAAGGCATTTACGACGCGCGCCAGCTGGGCGCAGGCCGCATGTTCATTCTGGGCGTGCAGCACATGTTTGCCATGTTCGGCGCAACGGTGCTGGTGCCGCTGCTCACCGGCCTGAGCGTTTCCACCACCCTGCTGTGCGCAGGTCTGGGCACCCTGCTGTTCCACCTCATTACCAAAAAGAAGGTGCCTGCATTCCTCGGCTCCTCCTTTGCGTATCTGGGCGGCTTCTCCATCGTGGCCCCCATGCTGGCAGATGCAGACGGCAACCTGACCGTTGCCAACACCAAGATGCTGCCTTATGCCTGTGCGGCCGTCGCATTTTCCGGTCTGGTGTATCTGGTGGCCAGCCTGCTGATCTCCACCTTCGGCATCCGCCGCATCATGCGGTTCTTCCCGCCGGTGGTCACTGGCCCCATCATCATCTCCATCGGCCTGATCCTGGCTCCCTCCGCCATCTCCAACTGTCAGGCAAACTGGCTGCTGGCCTTTGTGGCACTGGGTGTCGTGATCGTGTGCAACATCTGGGGCAAGGGCATGGTCAAGATCCTGCCCATCCTCATTGGTGTGCTGGTGTCCTACGCAGTGGCACTGGTGACCGGTGCAGTGGACTTCCAGCGCATTTCTGAGGCTGCATGGGTGGGCATCCCTCTGCACAAGGAGGCCATGGGCCTGTTTGCCATCGACGGCAGCCCGGAGTTCATCAGCGCACTGTTCACCATCATCCCCATTGCACTGGCAACCATGATGGAGCATGTGGGCGATATCGCCGCCATCAGCGCAACCGTGGGCCACAACTATATCAACGACCCCGGCCTGAACCGCACCCTGCTGGGTGACGGCCTTGCTACCACCATGGCCGGCCTGCTGGGCGGCCCGGCCAATACCACCTACGGCGAGAACACCGGTGTGCTGGCCCTGAGCAAGATCTACGATCCGCTGGTCATCCGCATTGCTGCCGTGCTGGCCATCATCCTGAGCTTCAGCCCCAAGTTTGAGGCTGTCATCAACACCATCCCCACCGGCATCATCGGCGGCATCAGCTTTGTGCTGTATGGCATGATCTCCGCCATCGGTGTGCGCAATGTGGTGGAGAACCGCGTGGACTTTACCAACAGTCGCAACCTGATCGTGGCCGCTGTCATTCTGGTGTGCGCACTGGGCTTCAACTCTGTGGGCGGCGTCAGCTTTGCCGTTGCAGGCGTCACCATCAACCTGTCCGGTCTGGCTGTGGCCGCGATCGCAGGCATCCTGCTGAACGCTATCCTGCCCGGCAACGACTACGAGTTTGATGCTGCTGACGGCTCCGAAGCCGCTACCAGCAGCAACCTGCAGGTCTGATCTCCCATAGAAGAAGGAAGAACAAGGCAGAAAGCCGTCCTGTGTGTGCAGGGCGGCTTTGCTGTTTTTAAGGTGCACAGGGCAAAGCACACAGTTTTTGATGATGGTTTTTAGTGACCCTGCCGGAATTTATCTGTAAGGCAAAATAAATAGGAATTATTCTTAAAATTATCCTTGACTAACTAAGAATCATTCGCTATAATAGAGCCATGACAAGGGCCGGTGAGTACCAACACCGCCCAGCCTGTTTTCTAACTGATATGAAAAGAATGATGGAGGTCTATTCTTATGAAAAAGTACGTTTGCACCGTTTGTGGTTATATTGCTGAAGGCGAGATCCCGGCACAGTGCCCCGTCTGCAAGGCTCCTGCTTCCGCTTTTGTGGAGAAGACCGGCAACACCTATGTCACCGAGCATGTTGTGGGCATCGGCAAGGCCGAGGGCGTACCGCAGGAGATCGTGGACGGCCTGCGCGCAAACTTTGAGGGTGAGTGCAGCGAGGTCGGCATGTATCTGGCAATGGCTCGTGTGGCTGAGCGCGAGGGCTACCCCGAGATCGCTGAGGCTTACAAGCGTTATGCCTACGAGGAAGCAGACCACGCATCCCGCTTTGCAGAGCTGCTGGGCGAAGTTGTCACCGACAGCACCAAGAAGAACCTGATGATGCGTGCCGAGGCCGAGTGCGGCGCATGTGCAGGCAAGATGGATCTGGCCAAGAAGGCAAAGGCCCTGAATCTGGATGCCATCCACGACACCGTTCACGAGATGGCAAAGGACGAGGCCCGTCACGGCCGCGGCTTTGAGGGCCTGCTGAAGCGCTACTTCAACACCGAAGTCTGATAAGGTTTCCCCGGTTATCCATTCTGACCGCTGCATGGCTTTGCCGCTGTGCAGCGGTTTTTTGTTCAACCTACGGAACTGTTCCGTTGACAGGCACAGCGGCGGCGGGTTATAATTTATCTCGTGTTAAATGAACTGCGAAAGGGGAGACGGGGGAATGAAAAACGGACACACCACCCGGTAAAAGGCCCCGGCGGGCCGCTACGCCCTGCTGGACGAGCTGCGCGGGCTGGATCTGGTCAGCATGATGCTGTACCATGCCTGCTGGGACATGATGTTCCTGTTCGGCATCTGGATGGACTGGTACGCGGGAATGCCGGGGCGTCTGTGGCAGCAGACCATCTGCTGGGTGTTCATTCTGCTGTCCGGCTTCTGTGTGCAACTGGGACATCATACCTTGCGCCGGGGCGCACAGGTGTTCGGGGCAGGGGCGCTTGTCACGGCAGTCACGCTGCTTTTTATGCCGGAGGACAGAGTTATTTTTGGTGTGCTGACCCTGCTGGGCAGCGCTATGCTGCTGACCGACCTTTTGGAAAAGCCACTGCGGCGCATTCCGCCCGCCGCAGGGCTGGCGGGTTCGGCGGTGCTGTTTGCACTGACTTATCATCTGGACGAGCGTTGGCTCGGCTTCGGCGGGCTGCGCCTTGCGTTGCCGGATGCATGGTACGCGAATTACTTTACAGCGTTTTTCGGCTTTCTGCCCTTCGATTTTTATTCCACCGATTATTTTGCCCTGCTGCCGTGGCTGTTTCTGTTCTGGGCAGGGTACTTTCTCTACGGCATTGTAGGGCGGCAGCGCATGGAGCCCTTGCGCCGTTCGGTCTGCCCGGCGCTGGGCTGGATGGGCCGGCACTCGCTTTTGCTGTATCTGCTGCACCAGCCGGTGATCTACGGCGTACTTTCAGCCGCGGCAGTTCTTTTTGCATAAAAGGCTTGACACAGCCGGGAAGCTGTGGTATTCTATCGGTGGTTAGAATGTACTAACCAAATGAGGATGCGTCTGCGTGGTTGGACGCATTTTCATGGAACATAAAGTTAGATATATCTAACTAATATTGATTTGAGAGAGGACGATCTTTATGAGCAAAGTAGCAGTCGTATTCTGGAGCGCAACCGGCAACACTGAGACCATGGCAAACTGCGTGGCAGAGGGTGCAAACGGCACCATCGTGCCCTGCAGCGAGATGAACGCCGCAAAGCTGGCTGAGTTTGATGCAGTGGCTTTTGGTTGCCCTGCAATGGGTGCTGAGCAGCTGGAGGAGAGCGAGTTCGAGCCGATGTTCTCTGATCTGGAGGGTTCTCTGAACGGCAAGAAGATCGCCCTGTTCGGCTCCTACGGCTGGGGCGACGGCCAGTGGATGCGTGACTGGGTGGAGCGTGCTCAGGGCGACGGCGCACAGGTGCTCAACGGTGAGGGCCTGATCTGCAACGAGGCCCCGGACGATGATGTTCAGGCTGCATGCCGCAAGCTGGGTGCAGATCTGGCTGCATGGTAAGCAGGAGAAGCTTCTCTTGACAAACAGAGACAGCTGCGATAAACTATGAGAACACCGAAAAACGGTGTTTTTGCAGAGTTGAAAGTTAGCAAATACTAACTTTCGTGCAAAAGCAGCAGCCTCTGTACAGAATGCATCAAAACTGCGGCAGGGGACAGCAGACGGAAAGGTCTGCGCTCCTGCCGCTTTGGTTTCAGAAGGCGGTGTATATGGCAGTGGCTGCAGCAATTGGTGTTACGGTAGGCTTTGCATTTTTGCGCCGTGCGGTGCGCCGCGCTGCAATGCGGTCGGACCGTAGAAAAAAATAAGGCAGCAGGAGGCCCCGTCCCATGCAGGATACCCCGAAGAACTTGGATCAGAAGCGCGCAGATGAAAAGATGCTGGTGAGCGAGATGATCGCTCTTTACTGCCGCAGGCAGCACAAAACACCCAAAGGCAGCCTGTGCCCGGAGTGCCGGCAGCTGCACGATTACGCCCTGACCCGCATTGATAAATGCCCGTTCATGGAGACCAAGACTTTCTGCTCGGCCTGCAAAGTGCACTGCTACAAGCCGGAAATGCGGGAGAAGATCCGCGCGGTGATGCGCTGGGCAGGCCCGCGGATGCTGCCGGTGCACCCGGTGCTTTCCATCCGGCATGCGGCAGTCACACTCCGGTCCAAGCGCGAAGCGAAAAAGGCTGGCTGAATTTTCCAGAATAAACACCCTGCCCGCAGGCCATACTGTGGACAGAGAGGTGATAAATATGGAAAACATCGGCGTTACCTGTGATGTCTGCGAGTGCTGCCACAATGTGAGCGGCTGCAAGTGTGACCTGCCCCAGATCAAAGTGACCGAGCAGTGCACCTGCGATACGCAGCAGGTGGAGACCCCGCACTACTGCCAGAGCTACGAGAAAAAGTAATTCCTAAAGCAGCAAAACAGCTCCTGCCAGAGCATTTCCGGCAGGAGCTGTTTTGGGTCACGGAGGTCAGCGCAGGGCCACATTGCAGGTGGCAAGGCTGCGGATCAGGGTGCCCACGCTCTCCTTCATCCGGATGCCCACGAAGCCCAGCGTGAATGCGGCCTGCACATTGGCCAGATTGTCGTCGATGAACACGCACTCGCTGGCTTTCAGGCCGTATTTGTCCAGCAGGGCCTGATAGATGCGGGGGTCGGGCTTGTTGATGTGCACCTCGCAGGAGGCTACGCCGCCGTCAAAGCGGTCCAGCACGCCGCGCTCCTTGAGCAGGGCCAGCACGTCCTCCGGGATGTTGCTGAGATAGTACACGCTGTAGCCATGGTTCTTCAGGCGGCGCACCAGCTCCTGCATCCGGCGGCGCGGGCGCAGGATGTGCAGCCAGTCGTCCAGCACGCCCTGCACCTCAAACTCGCGCCCGGCGGCCTTGGCGTTGCGCAGCATGGCCTGATTGCCGTCAAAGCGGGAGACAAGCCCCGCATCCAGCTGCTTCCACTCCTCACTGCCAAAGGTCAGGTCGTACACCTGCTCTTCGATCTCTTCATTGCAAATGCGGTCTACCAGATAGGCGCGGGGGGCAAAATCCACCATGACACCGCCCAGATCAAACACGATGCTTTTATACATTTAAAATTTCCTCTGTTTCTCATGGAATGCTCTGCCCACAGTATACCACAATCTGCCATGCGGTTTCCACTGCTTTTTGCATGATGTGCCCGGCGGCTGCATAAGCTGTGGCAGAAAGGGGAGAAGGGCATTGACCATCCGGGAACTGTGTGAAAAAGAGGTGGTGCAGCTGGAGCAGGGGGTCTGCCTTGGCCGGGCCGACGACCTGACCTTTGACCCTGCCACCGCCCGGCTGCAGAGCCTGATCCTGCTGGGGCGGCCAAGGCTGTTCGGATTGCTTGGCCGGGACGATAGCCTGACCATTCCATGGCAGGAGATCGAGACCATTGGCACGGATGCGGTGCTGGTGCACACGGCCCTGCCGCAAACGCCGCCGCAGCCGGAACAGCTCAAATGGTGGCAAAAGCTGCGCGTGAAGCTGGGTTTGTAAATTTTTTGCAAAAACAGGGTGGACTTTTTTGTGGAAGTGACTATAATAATCGCAGAAGCTTTGTGCAAAAAGCGTAAAGAAATGTGCTTTTGCGTATGATCTGAGGTCTCAAGGATGAGGAAAGGAACAGGAATTATGAAAACTCCCAAACCGCTTTTGGCGCTGCGGATGGTATTCCCGCTGGCGGCATCGCTGATCGTGCTGCTGCTGGGCGAGGGGATCGCCCGCGGGAGCCTGAGCGCAGACGTTTTTGCAAGTTTTATCTTCCCGCACATCGGGGCTTATCTGCTGGCGTGGCTGCTGCTGTTTCTGGTGTGGCTGCTGCTGTTTCTGGTGTGGCTGCTGCTGGACTGGGTGTTCCGCTGTCCGCCGCTGTCCACGCTGGGCATGGCGGTGCTGGGCTGTGCGCCCTGCGCGGTGAACTTTTACACCCTGCAGCTGCGCGGCGAGCCGTTCCTGCCATGGGATCTGACACAGGTGTCGGAGGCTGCCGGTGTGGCATCCGCTGCGGGCCTCAAGATCCA
>OCAV01001363.1_pt1 | contig 16178 bp, 16 predicted proteins | sample 1538331 | NCBI WGS metagenome assembly OCAV01 (sample SAMEA2580297, study PRJEB22360) | human gut metagenome | biome: human gut; feature: human-associated habitat; material: faeces | place: Denmark | collected 2008/2010
TGGCAGGACGGCTTTCCGATTTTACGGTTATCACATCAGATAATCCGAGGTTTGAGGAACCCCAGGCCATCATTGACGATATTATTGTGGGGATGAAGAAGACGGATGGGAAATATATCTCCATCTGTGACAGGAAAGAGGCCATCAAGTACGTCATCGAGAACGGACAGCCGGGCGACGTTATTATTCTGGCTGGAAAAGGCCATGAGACTTATCAGGAGATCAAGGGCGTCAAGCATGATATGGATGAGCGCGTCCTGATCCGGGAAATATTAGAGGAGTTAGATGTACGCTGATATCATTATTGACATAACACATGAAAAACTGGATAAAGTATTCCAATACAGCATCCCCTCCCATCTCGAGGGGATGCTTAAGGTTGGCACGGAAGTCGTGGTGCCTTTTGGAAGAGGCAATAAAGAGACGAAGGGTTACGTGACCGGATTCTCCAGGGAAGCCGGGTATGATGTAGCAAAGATCAAGCCGGTTGCCGGGATTGCCAAGGATAGCGTGGCGATCGAGTCTAAATTGGTGGCTTTGGCTGCCTGGATGAAGGAGTATTATGGGGGAACCATGATACAGGCGCTTAAGACGGTGATTCCCATCAAGCGTACGGAACGTGTCAAAGAAAAAAGGAGGATCCGCCTGCTGCTTGATGAAGAGGCTGGGAAAAAGGCGCTGGATGTCTACCTTCATAAGAACCAAAAAGCCAGAGCCAGGCTTTTGGCGGCTTTATTGGATGAGCCGGAGCAGGAGTACGAACTTTTGACCAGGAAGCTGAACATCACCAGGGCAGTGGTAAGAGCGCTGGAGGAACAGAAGATCGTGGCGCTTCAATCGGAACAGGTATTTCGCAATCCTGTAAAGCACAAAGTGCGGGAAAGGGAAGAAGTCAGGCTTACGGATGAGCAGCGGCATGCCATCGGCGTATTCTGGGATGACTATAGACAGGGAAAGCGGGAAAACTATCTTGTATATGGGGTTACTGGAAGCGGCAAGACAGAAGTCTATATGGAGATGATTGACAGAGTGCTGAAGGAAGGCGGGCAGGCCATCGTCCTGATCCCGGAGATCGCCCTTACGTATCAGACGGTCATGCGGTTCTATGGGAAGTTTGGCGACCGGGTGTCCATCTTGAATTCCAGGATGTCCCAGGGAGAGCGGTTTGACCAGATGGAACGGGTGAAGGCAGGAGAGGTTGACGTAATGATCGGCCCACGCTCCGCTTTGTTTACGCCATTTCCCAATCTGGGATTGATCGTCATTGATGAAGAGCATGAGACCACCTATAAAAGCGAGCAGGTTCCCAGATACCATGCCAGGGAGACTGCCATGATGCGGGGAAAGATGGAAGGCGCAAGCGTGGTGCTGGGTTCGGCTACTCCATCGCTGGAAGCCTTCTATGGCTGCAAGAGGGGACGCATCAAGATGCTGGAACTTAAGAACAGGGCTACGCTCCGGGAACTGCCTGCGGTGTATGTAGAAGACATGCGTAAGGAGATGAAGGCAGGCAACCGTTCTATTTTAAGCGACCATCTGAAAGAACTGATGGAGGAGCGGCTTAAGAAAAAGGAGCAGATCATGCTTTTTTTGAATCGAAGAGGATATGCGGGCTTTGTTTCTTGCAGAGCCTGCGGATATGTAGTAAAATGTCCTCATTGCGATGTATCCTTATCGGCGCATAAGAATGGGAAGATGGTCTGCCACTACTGTGGATACGAAGAACCCCAAGTTAATCTGTGTCCTTCCTGCGGCTCACCGTATATCGGGGGCTTCAAGGCAGGCACACAGCAGGTTGAAGAACTGGTGAAGCGGCAGTTTCCAAGCGCCAGGGCCCTTCGGATGGATATGGATACCACAAAGGCCAAGGACGGCCATGAAAAGATTCTGGAGACATTCGCTAATGAAGAGGCTGATATTCTGATCGGTACCCAGATGATCGTCAAAGGCCATGATTTTCCTAATGTTACTTTGGTTGGAATCCTGGCAGCGGATATGTCTTTGTATTCCAATGATTACCGGGCAGGCGAGCGGACATTCCAGCTTCTGACCCAGGCGGCCGGAAGGGCCGGAAGAGGAAGCGGCAAAGGGGAAGTCATAATCCAGACCTACAGCCCCCAGCACTACAGCATCCAGATGGCGGCGGCCCAGGATTATGAAGGATTCTATAAAGAAGAGATGGATTACCGGGAATTGATGGGATATCCGCCGGTGGAGCAGCTTCTTGCAGTGCTGATGACAGGGGCGGATGAAAGCATGCTTGAGACGGCGGCCAGATATTTGAAGGAATTCGCGCAGCTTGCGGATAAGGATAAGGAACTTCAGATTATCGGCCCGGCCAGCCCCAATGTGGCAAAGGTGAGCGATGCCTACCGCCGAGTGCTCTACTTAAAAGGCGGGGACTATAAAAGGCTGGTAGAGGCGAAAAACCGGATGGAGCAGTATATAGAAATCAATAAAGGATTTCAGTCGCTGAGAATTCAGTTCGACTTTAATCCCATGAATGTATTTTAGAGGAGAGAAGCGTATGGCAACGAGAAAGATCAGAGAAATCGGAGACGAGGTTTTGACAAAACCATGCAAGGAAGTAACAAAGATAACATTAAGGACCAAAGTACTCATCAATGACATGCTGGATACTATGTATGAGGCGCTTGGCGTAGGATTGGCAGCGCCGCAGGTGGGCGTGCTTAAAAGAATCGTGGTAATCGATGTGGGGGAAGGCCCCATTGTGCTCATTAATCCAGAGATTATAGAGACCTCCGGCGAGCAGTCCGGGGAAGAAGGGTGCCTGAGCGTGCCTGGCAAGTCAGGAATGGTGACGCGCCCGGATTATGTGAAGGTGCGGGCATTGAATGAAGACATGGAAGAGATTGAATTAGAAGGCGAAGGACTTCTTGCGAGAGCGTTCTGTCATGAGATCGACCATCTGGATGGAAAGATGTATGTCGATCTGGTAGAAGGAGAATTGCACGACGTGAATTATGAGGAGGAAGTTTAGATGAAGGTCATATTCATGGGTACGCCGGAGTTTTCTGTGGGAACGTTAAAAGCCCTGGCAGAGGCCGGACATGAGGTGGTGCTGGCAGTCACGCAGCCGGATAAGCCAAAAGGAAGAGGCGGCAGGATGCAGTATCCGCCGGTGAAGGAGATGGCGCTGGAGTATGGGATTCCAGTATTCCAGCCGAAAAAGATCCGTGCGCCGGAGTGTGTAGAAGAACTTCGGAAATATGAGGCGGATATCATGGTAGTCATTGCCTTCGGGCAGATTCTTCCGAAAGAGATTCTTGAGATGACGCCTTATGGCTGCGTCAACGTCCATGCGTCCCTCCTGCCCAAGTACAGAGGGGCCGCGCCGATCCAGTGGGCAGTCATCAACGGGGAGAAGGTCACCGGGGTGACTACGATGCAGATGGATGAGGGACTGGATACCGGGGATATGCTTTTAAAAGAAGAGGTGATACTGGACGAAGAAGAGACCGGAGGAAGCCTGCATGACAAGCTGGCTGAGGCAGGCGCCAGGCTCTGCGTGCGCACTTTAAAGGCGCTGGAAGATGGAAGCGCCGTAAGAGAGAAGCAGGGAGAAAGTCCCACGGAGTATGCAAGGATGCTGACGAAGGAACTGGGCAGCATCGACTGGACCCAAGATGCCTTATCCATCGAGCGTCTGGTCAGAGGCCTGAATCCGTGGCCCAGCGCCTATACGGACTGGAATGGCAAGGTCATGAAGATCTGGGAGGCAAAAGTCATGGAAGGCGAGACGGGCAAGGCTCCCGGAACCATCGTAAAAATAGAAAAAGACGGATTCCTGGTACAGGCAGGAGCGGGACTTCTGAAAATCCTGGAACTGCAGATCCCAGGCAAGAAGCGGATGAAGGCAGACGCGTTTCTGAGAGGCTACCAGGTGGAAGAAGGGTCGATGTTGGCCTCCAATATCTGAGGAAATCATTAATAATTGTTAAATTTGTATGAAAAGACGTTTTTTTGTCGGGTTTTCATATATAATAACAAATATATTTTTTAAAAGCAGGAGGCGTATAAAGTATGTATTATCCTATGTTTTTTGAACCAACATATATGCTGGTCATTATAGGCGTGATCATCTGTCTGTTGGCTTCTTCCAAGATGAAGTCGACATTTAATAAATACTCCCGAGTCAGGAATCATTCCGGCATGACGGGAAGAGAAGCAGCAGAGCAGGTCTTAAGAGGGGCCGGCATCTATGATGTAAGAGTCGAGCATATTTCCGGAGATCTGACAGACCATTATGACCCGAGAACCAAGGTGCTGCGGTTGTCGGATGCCACCTATAATTCCACATCCGTGGCGGCAGTGGGTGTTGCGGCACATGAGTGCGGGCATGCAATCCAGCACGCCACAGGGTACGCGCCGCTTAAGATCCGCGGGGCGCTGGTGCCGGTGGCGAACTTTGGAAGCACGATAGCATGGCCGCTGATCCTGATCGGCCTGCTTTTTAGCAGCCGGTCGTCCATGCTGTTTTTGAATCTGGGAATTATAGCCTTTTCCTTGGCAGTACTGTTCCAGATTGTCACTCTGCCGGTGGAGTTCAATGCGTCCAGCAGGGCCATCCGTATATTGGGCAGCAGCGGCATGTTATATGAGGATGAAGTAGATGCTACGAAAAAGGTGCTCTCTGCGGCGGCTCTGACGTATGTGGCAGGGGGGGGGGGTATCATATGTCAGCTTCTGCGTATTATACTGCTGGCTAACAGCAGAAGGGATTAGATGGAGGAAGAAGAATGGCAGCATCTGTAAACGGGCGGGAACTCGTGCTTGATATACTGCTTCAGATCACAAGAGACGGGGAATATAGTCATATTGCCCTTAAGAATGTTCTAGACAAATATCAGTATCTTGATAAGAAAGAGCGTGCATTTATCACGAGAGTGGTAAATGGCACGCTTGAACATATGATAGAAATCGACTATATCATTAATCAATTTTCCAAAGTTAAGGTTCAGAAAATGAAGCCTGTCATCAGGACGATCATACGCAGCGCGGTATACCAGTTAAAATATATGGATAGCGTGCCGGATTCCGCTGTCTTAAACGAGGCAGTAAAACTTGCTTCAAAACGCGGATTTTCAACGTTGAAAGGATTTGTAAACGGGGTGTTAAGGAGTGTGAGCCGTAATCTGGAATCCGTCGCGTATCCTTCCGAGGAAGACAGGCTTGCGTGGATGGAGATTCGCTACAGCCTGCCCCAGTGGATCCTAAAGCAGTGGCTTGCATCATTTGATGAAGAGACGGTAAAGAGGATAGCAGAAGAGTTCCTGAAAGAGAAGCCCATCACGGTGAGATGCAATCTGGAAAAGATTACAAAAGAAGAACTGCTGAAACTACTAAAAGAAGAAGGCGTTACGGTGGAAGAGGAGCCAGCCGTCCCTTATGCGCTATACTTATCGGGATATGACCACCTGGCAGGATTAAATAGTTTCCGCCAGGGGTACTACCAAGTGCAGGATATCAGTTCGATGCAGGTAGCCCGGTGGGCAGCGCCTAAGGCGGACGATTATATCATTGACGTGTGCGCGGCGCCGGGAGGAAAGGCCATCCATCTGGCGGAAATACTGGCCGGAACCGGTCATGTGGAAGCCAGGGATCTGACGGAGTATAAGGTAGGGCTGATCCGGGAGAATATCTTAAGGAGCGGCCTTCATAATATAGAAGCAGTCTGTAAGGATGCCACGGTTCGAGATGAAGCATCCATTAAAAAAGCGGATATCGTCATAGCCGACCTGCCGTGTTCTGGCCTGGGCGTGCTGGGGAAAAAGCCGGATCTGAAGAGCAGGATGACAGAAGAGATGCAGAAGGAATTGGCATCGCTGCAGCGCAGTATGCTAAAAGTCGTTAAGGAGTACGTAAAGCCTGGCGGAAAACTTCTATACAGCACTTGCACGATCAGCAGAGACGAGAATGAAGAGAATGCAAGATGGTTAACGGAAATAGATCCCAAGTTCCGTCTGATCCGCCAGAAGCAGATGCTTCCCGGAAGGGATCCGGGGGATGGATTCTATATCGCCATGTTCCAGAGGGAGAATGATGAGTAAGAAAGATATATGTTCTTATAGTTTTGAAGAATTGAAAGAAGAGATCGCACGAATTGGAGAGAAGGCTTTCCGCAGTACTCAGATCTATGAATGGCTGCATGTAAAGCTCGCAGAGAGTTTTGATGAGATGACCAACCTCTCAAAGGAGCTTCGGGAAAAGTTGAAGGAAGAGTATGAGATTGCAAAAGTCAAGATGATTGACCATCAGATTTCCAAGGTAGATCCTACAGAAAAGTTTCTGTTTGAATTGTGCGATGGCAATATGATTGAGAGCGTGCTAATGAAGTATAACTACGGCAATTCCGTATGCATCTCGTCTCAGGCCGGATGCCGCATGGGATGCCGGTTCTGCGCCTCCACCATCGGAGGGCTGGAAAGAAGCTTGGCTCCTTCCGAGATGCTCAGGCAGATATATCAGATTCAGAAGATGACGGGAGAGCGGGTATCCAATGTAGTCGTTATGGGTACTGGGGAGCCGCTGGATAATTATGATAACTTCGTGAAATTCATCCATATACTGAGCGATGAGCATGGACTACATATCAGCCAGCGCAACATCACGGCCTCCACCTGCGGCATTGTTCCGAATATGAAGAGGCTTGCGGATGAAGGTCTTCAGATCACGCTTGCCCTCTCCTTGCATGGGTCGACCCAGGAGAAGCGTAAGAGGCTGATGCCGGTGGCAGACCGATACGAGCTTCCGGAAGTCCTGGATGCCTGCGATTACTATTTTGAAAAGACGGGGAGGCGGATCACCTTTGAATATAGTCTGGTAGAAGGCGTGAACGATCAGATGGAGGATGCCAGGGAACTGATCTCCATATTGAGGAAGCGAAATTGTCATCTGAATTTGATTCCTGTGAATCCGATCAAGGAGCGGGACTTCAAGAAGCCGGACAGGAAAAATGCCCTTGAATTCAAAAATAAACTTGAAAAAAACGGAATTAATGTTACTATAAGAAGAGAAAGAGGCTCGGATATCGACGGAGCCTGCGGCCAGCTGCGCAGACGCCATACGGCCGCGAATGAAGGAGAACCAGATGAAGATATATGCAATGACTGATGTTGGGAGAAAACGCGAGATAAACCAGGACTACGTATATGTGACGGATAAGCCCATCGGGCCATTCCCGAATCTCCTTGCGGTTGCCGATGGAATGGGCGGCCACAAGGCTGGAGACTTCGCGTCCAAATATACGGTGAAGGTATTGCGGGAGGAATTAGAGGATACGCCTTTGGATAAGCCGGAGGAGATCTTGCGCAACGTCGTTGGCATTGCAAATCATAAGCTGATTGAGGCAGCATCTACAGACATTAAGCTGGAAGGCATGGGCACGACACTGGTAGTAGCCACTGTGGTAGGCAATACACTTTATTTTGCCAATGTGGGAGACAGCAGGCTATATCTGATCAACGATAAGATCCGGCAGATCTCCAAGGATCATTCCCTGGTAGAGGAAATGGTAAGGCTTGGAGGCATCAAGGCCGAAGAGGCCAAGAATCACCCGGATAAGAATATTATAACGCGTGCCATTGGAGTCAAGGAAGATGTGGAGGCAGACATCTATGAATACCGCCTGAAAAAAGGGGATGTCATTTTGATGTGTACCGATGGACTCAGCAACATGGTGGAAGATGAAGATATGTTCAATATCGTCAAGGGTTCCCGGGATGTGGTAGAGGCAGTACAGATGTTGATTGAGAAGGCAAATAGCAATGGCGGGAGAGATAACATAGGGGTTGTTATAGCGGAGCCACTTGCGGATGAGGTGAGTATATGGTAAAAAATGGTATTATTCTTGGTAAAAGGTATGAAGTGATAAGTAAGATTGGAGCAGGGGGGATGGCCGATGTCTATAAAGGCAAAGACCATATGCTCAATCGTTACGTGGCAATCAAGGTCCTGAAAAAGGAATTTAAGGAAGATGAGAATTTTGTGCGCAAATTCCGTTCTGAGGCCCAGGCGGCAGCCGGGCTGATACACCCTAATGTGGTAAATGTGTATGACGTTGGGGAGGACCGCGGGCTTTACTATATGGTTATGGAACTCGTGGAAGGAATTACGCTGAAGGAATATATAGATAAGAAGGGAAGGCTTTCCCATAAAGAAACCATAAGCATCGCGATCCAGATGTGTACCGGGATCGGCGTAGCCCATGCAGCCAACATTATCCATAGAGATATCAAGCCGCAGAACATTATCATATCAAAAGACGGCAAGGTAAAGGTAACGGACTTTGGTATTGCAAAGGCCACGACATCCAATACGATCAGTTCCAATGCAATGGGTTCTGTGCATTATACCTCTCCGGAGCAGGCAAGAGGCGGATTTAGCGATCAGAAGAGCGATATCTACTCAATCGGCATTACCCTGTATGAGATGGTTACGGGACAAGTGCCTTTTGACGGCGACTCTACCGTCTCCGTGGCAATCAAGCATCTGCAGGAGGAGATTACCCCTCCGTCAGAGATCGTGCCGGACATACCGTACAGCCTGGAGCAGATTATATTGAAATGTACTCAGAAGAATGGGGAGAGAAGATACAGGAATACGGGTGAGCTGATTCAGGACTTGAAACGTTCTCTGGTAGACCCGGACGGTGATTTTGTGGTAATTCCGCCACTGGGTAACGCGGATACGGTTATTATAACAGATGAAGAATTGGATGATATCCGCAGTTCTTATGATGACGAAGAGGAATTTGACGAGTATGATGAAGATGAATATGGCGACGAAGAGGAATTTGACGAGTACGACGAAGATGACGACGAGTACGATGAGTATGATGACGATGAGGAGTACGGCGGAAAAGGAAAGAAGGGCAAGAGTTCCGATGATGTAAACCCGCGCATGAAGAAGGTTATGAAGATCCTGACCATCGTGGTAGCGATTATTATCGTGTTCATCCTGGTATTTGCCATCGGCAAAGCAGCCGGCATATTTAAAGGCGGATTTGGCATTGATACGGTTGATACCGATGAGAAGACAAAGGTGAAGGTGCCAAATGTAGTGGGAATGACGGAAGACGAGGCGAAGAAGACCCTGAACAAAAAGGGACTGGGCTTCAAAGTCGTTGCCAGAGAAGAATCCAAGAAGTATGAGGAAGGCACGGTATCCAAGCAGAAGACGGAGGCTGGCAAGCGGGTTGCCAAGAATACGACCATTCAGGTAGTGGTAAGTTCCGGCCTTGTGGGAGATGAGATCACAGTACCGAATGTCAGCAATATGAGTGAGAGCGAGGCTCAGAAGGCGCTGGAGGATGCCGGGTTTGAGAAGATCACATCGGATTTTGCATACAGCGATTCCGTTGCCGAGGGAGATGTCATTGGCACGACGCCTGCGGCGAATGCCAGGGCTACCAAGGACACGGAGATTGTCATGAAGGTGAGCAAAGGCTCAGAGAAGAAGACGGTGCCGAACGTTGTAGGCCAGCAGGACGGAGATGCCCAGAACGCTATTACTGCCGCAGGACTGAAGGTAGGTACGGTTACCTATGAGTATTATGATGACGTTCCGAAGGGCCAGGTAGTATCCCAGACGGTGGCGGGCGGCAAAAAGGTTGCCCCGGGTACCAGCGTAGGACTGACGATCAGCAGCGGACCGAAGCCACCGGAGAAGGTAAGTGTTCCACCTGTTACAGGCATATCGATTGAGGAGGCTAGAGCCTTATTAGATGGTGTCGGATTAAAAGCAGATATCAAGTATGATTCTGAAACTGTAGGAACGGTAGGCCAGGTAATTAAGTGTAATCCAGGCGTTGGCACACAGGTGGATGAGGGAAGCACTGTCACGCTGATAGTTATCAGCAAGTCATCCCAGCCCGATGGCGGAGAGACGGAAAGCACCCAGTAACCGAGGCGAAAGAAGCAGACAGGATAGATATATGCAAGGAAAGATAGTAAAGGGTATTGCCGGATTCTACTACGTACATGTAGTAGAATCCGGTGTTTATGAATGTAAGGCCAAAGGCGCGTTCCGCAAGGAGAAGATTAAGCCGTTGGTGGGGGATAATGTAATTATAGAAGCGCTGGATGAAGAGCAGAAGACGGGAAACATCACGGAAGTCCTGAAAAGAAAGAATGAACTGGTACGTCCCGCGGTCGCTAACATCGACCAGGCGTTGGTCGTATTTGCCATCGTAAGGCCCAACCCGCATTTTAACCTGCTGGACCGTTTTCTTGTAATGATGGAAAGTAAGGAGATACCAGTGATTCTCTGTTTTAATAAAGAGGATATCGCAACCGATCCGCAGGTGAAGGAACTGGAAGCCATCTATGAGAACTGCGGGTATCCATTGATTTTCACCAGCGCTCTTAAAGATAAGAATATTGACCAGGTGAAGGAAGTGCTAAGAGGAAAGACGACGGCCATCGCAGGTCCATCCGGGGTGGGCAAGTCATCCATTATCAATATCCTTCAGCCCGAAGCCAATATGGAGACGGGCGCTATCAGCAGCAAGATCGAGAGGGGAAAGCACACCACCAGACATACGGAATTATTTCCGGTGGATGCGGATTCCTATATTATGGATACTCCCGGGTTTAGCTCTCTGTATGTAAATGATTTTGAAAAGGAAGAACTGAAATACTATTTTCCCGAGTTTGCAGTATACGAAGGCACGTGCAAGTTCAATGGATGCGATCATATCCATGAACCGGGCTGCGCGGTAAAGGAAGCCGTGGAGGAAGGAAAGATTCATAAAGTACGGTATCAGAATTATATAGAGATGTATGAAGAACTAAAGAATAAGAGGAGGTATTGATGATGGAGTATATATTAGCCCCGTCAATTCTGGCTGCGGACTTCAAGAATCTGGGCCAGGAGATGAAGAAAACAGAAGAAAATGGTGCCAGATATCTGCATTTTGACGTGATGGATGGCATGTTTGTGCCCAGCATATCCTTTGGCATGCCGGTGCTCGCATCAGTAAAGGGTGGGACAAGCCAGACGATGGATGTACATCTGATGGTGCAGGAGCCCATCCGTTATGTGGAAGCATTTCAGAAAGCCGGCGCGGACATCCTTACAGTGCATTTAGAGGCATGTGAAGATGTGAAAACGACAATTGATAAGATTCGGGAATGTGGTATGAAGGTCGGCCTGTCTATCTGTCCGGAGACGGAAACGGAGGCACTAAAGCCTTTTCTTGAGGATGTTGACATGATTCTGGTGATGAGCGTCCATCCGGGATTCGGAGGACAGAAATTTATCCCGGAATCTCTTGACAAGATCCGCAAGGTTCGGGGAATGATAGAAGAACAAGGACTTTCCGTAGATGTGGAAGTCGATGGAGGGATCTACCTTACGAATGTCCGGGAAGTGCTGGAAGCAGGAGTCAATGTTGTTGTTGCAGGCTCAGCAGTATTTAAGGGCGAGCCGGGACAGAATACCAAAGAGTTTATGGAGATATTAAGGGATTATGAGTAAGAGGATTGTTATTGTAAGCGGCGGGCAGCTGGATGAGGAACTGACGCTTTCAATTCTTAAGGATGAGAAGAGCCAGTGTATTATTGGAGTAGATAAGGGCGTGGAATTTTTGTATGCTCACCAGATCATGCCCAGTTATATTGTTGGAGACTTTGACAGTGTAAAAGAAGAGATTGCCGATTATTACAGGAATGAGACTAATGTCCCGATCCGGGAATTCAATCCTGTGAAGGACGCGTCCGATACGGAGATCGCGGTCAGGCTGTCTCTTACGCTCGGGTGCAGCGAACTGATTATTCTGGGCGCCACAGGCGGAAGGATCGACCACCTTTGGGCCAACGTGCAGACCCTTACCATTCCATACAAAGCAGGGGTGGATGCCAGGATCATGGATAGCCAGAATATGATCTGCCTGATTGGAGGCGGTGATACGCATATCCGCAAGGATGAATTATATGGGCCGTATTTTTCCGTATTCCCGCTGGGCGAAGAGATCTTTGGATTTAACATAGAGGGCGCAAGGTATCCGCTTAGAAACCATACGCTTACGCCGTACGATAGCCTGTGCGTCAGCAACCAGATTGCGGAAGACGAAGAAGAAGTCGTGATCAGTTTTCCGTCCGGCACCGTAATCTTGATGGAGACCCGTGACAAGAGAGAACAAAAGTGATAAACTACTGTATGTTCTGAAGAATAATGAAGCATGAAGAGAGGATCTATAGATGAAGTTAGGAATCATAATATACAGGACGGATTTCATAAGTCTCTATAAAGTTAATGGAAGTCTACAAAACCCGATAAATGTAAGGGTTTCATAAGGATGTTTTTTAGATTTAGGATTTGCGGTATGGCATTTTGATGTGCTATACCGCTTTTCCTTTCCATAAAGTGACTTTTGAATGGTCGAATACCCCGATGTGATTATAGATGATTTCAATTTCCTGTAACCGTCGTCCGCTGCTCTTATCGGGAGCATGAACGATAATCTTATCTATAAACTCATGCAATATTTCAGGGGTAAGTTCTGTTAAATCTGTGTACTTCATGACAACTGCCAGGAAACGCTCAACATTTACTGTCTGCTTTTCTTCCTGCTGAATATTTTTCTGAAGCTGCGTCTGTTCTTCTTGTAAATCAGCCTGCTCGGTATCGTATCCTTTTGAGAGTTTCATAAACCGGTTCAGAATCGCCCGGAATACTCACGATCATCTGACAATTTGCCACTGATATTGTCCTCATAGATACGCTGGAAAAGATTATCCAGTTCTTTCATTCGAGTTTGGATTTCCGACAAACGCTTTCTCTGCTTTGCCAGCTCCTTGTTTCTCTGGCGTACATCCGTATCCATTACCATGCGGATAAATTCAACCTCATACTGAGAAACATAACCGATTACTTCCCGTAAGTTATCAAGAACAATCTGCTCCACAACTACATTACGAATATAGTGCATGGTACAGGCATTAGTATTCTTCCTGTAATTAGAACATACATAACTATGTTTTTCGGCAGGGTCATTTTGCTGCCACAATCCGCACAAAAGAGCAGACCAGAGAACATAGGCATGGCACCCATTTTAGTAGGACGTTTTTTGCCTTGACGGATTTTCTGTATTATATCGAAAGTTTCCTGATCTATGATTGCCTCATGTGTATCACGGAAAATCTTCCACTGGGAGGGTTTATTGTCAATCTTCTTTTTCCCTTATAAGATTTAACATGGGTTTTGAAGTTGACTGTATGCCCCAGATACTCCATACGGTCCAGGATATGTGCAACTACTGTTGCGTTTCACTGGTAAAGCACTTCGGGAATTACAGAGGGTTGTTTTAATCCTTTGCTAACTGCATACATGGTCGGACATAGAACTTTTCTATCCGTCAGCAGATTTGCAATTTGTGTAGGACCATACCCCTCAACACATAGCGAGAAGATTTCACGGACAATAGCCGCTGCCTCATCATCCACCAGCCACTCTTTTAAGTTGTCTGGATTTTTGAGGTATCCGTATGGAGCATGAGAACCGATATGCTCACCGGCCATTCCTTTAGCCTTTTTCACCGCACGAATTTTTTTGCTGGTGTCTTTGGCATACCATTCATTGATGATATTACGGAATGGAGTAAACTCATTGTCTCCCTGGGTACTGTCCACTCCATCATTTACAGCGATAAAGTGAATGTCATGGTCTGGGAAAATGATTTCCGTGTACATACCTACTTGCAGATAGTCACGTCCAAGACGGGACATATCCTTGACGATAATCCTCTTGATTTTTCCGCTTTCAACATCGGCAATCATCCTCTGGAAGTCAGGTCTGTTTAAATTTGTTCCTGAAAATCCATCATCAACATAATACAGATGATTTGAATAGCCGTGGTCCAGAGCGTATTTTTTAAGGATTTTTTTCTGATTTACAATACTGTTGCTATCGCCCTCCTGTTTGTCGTCCTATGTGTTCCTGGCAAAAACCTCATTGTGAGAAAAACCACGAATATATCCGGAAAATATGTCCTAAAGGGACCTCATTTGATGACTGTTCACAAGAAGACATCACACGGATGATGAGTCACATCAACAGTGCTCCACGACAAAGTCTCGGCGGACTATCGCCATTAACATTAGCAAAACTTATGTTGCCCAAAGAATTACTGAACTGTTTCGGACTCTCAGAAATATCTTCGGATGAGATTATATTAACACCAGAATTACTTAAAAAATAAAACCAGACAATAAAAGGAAATCTGCGGATATGAGCCCATATGTTTTTATGAGACAAGTAGAATTTAGTCTTACAGGGCAGATTCCAGTTGTCTTATCAGCATACCTTTTTATAGCAGAAAATCTAATATTGTCTGGTTAAATTCCACTTTAAAGGGGGTGACGCATTTCGTCAAACCCTAAAATACAGAATTTAGTCTTCAGTATGGAATTTAAGTTTACATGCGGAATTTTTTTCACTCAAGCGGATTAGAGGATTTCTTGACGCTAGCGTAAAATTTTACTCCGAAAAATGAAATAGAAATTAAAAGAGGACACCACTTTGTGATAAAGTATTTAGGCCGACAAGCAAAAATACACACAAAGGGAGGTGTCCTCTATGATTAAAAGTATAAAATATTTTAAGCTTGGTCTGGAAATGATTAAAGAATCACTGGAGTCTATGGATCAAATGCTTCAGGAAAGTCCCATTCGTAAGAAAAACTGGGTTGTAGAAGCTCATGATACAAAGCAACTCACAACGTCTCTCTGAGATGTGCGGTTTGCTAAAACATTATTTAAAAATCGGGAGACAGGAAAAAGTGAATATCTGCTAGATAAGATGATCGGACTCGAACCAAAGGAAAGAATGACTGAAGATGCAGAGGCAAAACTGCTAGAGGAGGCTGTGCAAACCTCATATCGTCGTGGAGGGAAAGTTGCCAGTTTAACTACTGATGTAACAAAACAGACTGTGAAAAACAAAATCCATGAATTGAAATTTCCTAAAAATGCAGAGAAACCAAAAATAAAGAAGGTGGTCGATTATCTATATATTGATGCTGATGAAGACCATGTATCCCTGCAATTTCGCGAACATAAGGGCGATTTGATAAGGAACGATAATAATCAGAAAAACAACTGCTTAATTACAAAGTTAATCTACGTGTATGAAGGAACTGAAAGAGAAGCTCCTAAGAGTCACAGGTACCGGTTGGTAAATCCTTACTATTTCTGTGGTGTAAACACTGGCGAGGAAAATCACAGATTCTGGGACGAAGTGTATGAATATTTAGACAGCCATTATGACTTAAGCAAAGTAAAGAAAATATATGCAAACTCAGATGGCGGGGCTTGGATAATGGCAGGTATTAAGCGAATTGAAGGAGCAATTCACGTACTGGATGGATTTCATCTGGAAACATATTTAACGAAACTCACAAGCCACATGAAAGATACAAAGGATGATGCAAAACAGGAACTGAGAGACTGTATACGAAGTCAAACAAAAGCAGACTTTATAAAATTGGTTGATAGGTTAGAAGAATACCCGAATGCAGGGCTAGAGCGAATGGAAAAAGCCAGAGAATATATACTGTGTAACTGGAGTGCCGCAAAGCGCAGATTAAAACATAAAGATGGTGTAAAAGGGAGTAGTACGGAAGGTCATGTAAGTCATGTTCTTTCAAGTCGAATGAGTTCACGCCCATTAGGCTGGAGTGTTATTGGTGCAACAAACATGGCTAGACTCAGGGCTTATTATTACAATGGTGGAGATATGCTGGAACTTGTACGTTTTCAGGAAAAAGAGATTCCGAAAGCTGCTGGAGCAGAAGAATATAATCTTCTAAGCAGTGCCCAGATAATATCATCAGAGAGAGACCGCCATGGCGAACTAGGAAAATATACGGAAACAATTAGTCACAGTATATCATTACAAAGCAAAAAGAAAATGTATTTCAACAGTCATATCTGGGGCTTATAAGAAGCACATGAAATGTGAGAAAGAGGCTTATTCCTCCTGATTACAAATAGACCGAAGTATTTCCAGTTGTCAATACCATAGCCGCAATGCGGTGCGAAGCAGCATTGACAACTGGAAACCTTCGGTCAAAAGAATACCCAAGAGGAATAAGCCATAGGGTGGGGCTATCGGGAAATAGATAGTTCCAAATAGGGGCAGATGTGACTCATACCAGG
>OCAV01001364.1_pt1 | contig 16176 bp, 16 predicted proteins | sample 1538331 | NCBI WGS metagenome assembly OCAV01 (sample SAMEA2580297, study PRJEB22360) | human gut metagenome | biome: human gut; feature: human-associated habitat; material: faeces | place: Denmark | collected 2008/2010
ATGGTACGGTCATCGATGTAAAGCCCGATGAAATCATCTTAAATATAGGGTACAAGGCAGATGGCATCATCACAAGAAGCGAATACACCAATGAGGCCAATGCAGATTTGACCACAATGGTTTCCGTAGGCGATGAGATGACTGCCAAAGTCCTGAAAGTTAACGATGGCGAAGGTCAGGTGCTGTTGACGTATAAGAGACTTGCGGCTGAAAAAGGCAATGAGAGGCTGAAAGAGGCGTATGAGAATCACGAGGTGCTCAAAGCGCCTGTTGCGCAGATTCTTGGCGGCGGATTGAGCGTAGTGATTGATGAAGCAAGAGTATTTATCCCTGCGAGCCTTGTGTCAGATACTTATGAGAAGGATTTGAGCAAATACCAGGATCAGGAGATTGAGTTTGTCATCAGCGAATTTAACCCTAGAAGAAACCGGGTAATCGGCGATAGAAGACAGCTTCTTGTGGCTGAGCGCGCTGAGAAACAGAAAGAGTTATTTGCAAGGCTTCAGGTTGGAGACAGAATGGAAGGAACTGTTAAGAATGTAACAGACTTCGGAGCGTTTATTGATCTTGGCGGAGTTGACGGACTGCTTCATATCTCTGAGATGTCCTGGGGACGCGTTGAGAATCCAAAGAAGGTATTCCAGGTTGGCGAGAAGGTAGAGGTTCTGATCAAGGATATCAATGATACGAAGATCGCTTTGAGCCTGAAGTTCCCGGAGACGAATCCGTGGGCGAATGCTGCGGATGATTTCGCGGTAGGCAAAGTCATCGAAGGAAAGGTAGCAAGGATGACAGACTTTGGCGCGTTTGTAGAGTTAGCGCCAGGCGTGGACGCCCTGCTACATGTTTCTCAGATTTCCAAGGCTCATGTAGATAAGCCATCAGACGTATTGTCCGTAGGCCAGGTGATCACGGCGAAGATCGTAGATCTGAACGAGTCTGAGAAAAAAATCAGCCTGAGCATGAAAGCGTTAGAGCCGGCGAATGAAGAGAAGGCACAGCCGGGAACAGAAAGCGTGGAAGAAGTTGCAGAAGAGGATTCAGCAGAATAGGCAAAAGGTCGAACATAATAGAAGATAGGAGATAGAGGCCCGGTGGCCTCTATCTTTTATGTGTTAAAAATTCGACAAGATGTTCGTGGAAATATACAAAAATTTGCCCGATATCCACTGGATAAACTGGGCATTTTCATGTATAGTATATAAAGAGTAAAAAGGAAGGAAGGAAAAAGGGATGGCATTGTTAACATTTAAGGGTGGCATCCACCCGGATGACGGCAAAAGCCTGGCAAAAGACAAGGCGATTGTCGAAGTAAAACCCAAAGGGGATTTGGTGTATCCAGTTTCCCAGCACATCGGTGCACCGGCGAACCCGGTTGTGGCTGTTGGCGAACGTGTCTTAAAGGGCCAGATGATAGCAGAAGCCGGAGGATTCGTGTCCGCACCTATCTATGCATCGGTTTCAGGTACAGTGAAAGCGATCGCACCACATTTGAATCCGACAGGAGGAACCGTTAACAGTATCGTAATCGAGAATGACGGTGAATATGAGGAAGTTGAGTATCCTGCCGTTAAACCTCTGGATGAGATGAGCAAGGAAGAGATACTTAATATCATCGGAAATGCCGGAGTTGTTGGCATGGGTGGCGCAGGCTTCCCGACAAGAGTAAAACTGTCACCAAAAGAACCAGAGAAGATTGATTATATTATTGCAAACTGCGCGGAATGCGAGCCGTATATCACGGCAGACTACAGAACTATTATGGAAACGCCCCAGAAGCTTGTGGGCGGAATGAAGATTGTCCTGAAGCTATTTGATAATGCGAAGGGCATTTTTGGCGTAGAAGATAATAAACCAGATTGTATTGAAAAATTAAAAGAATTGACGAAAGACGAGCCGCGCATGGAAGTACTTGCGCTTAAAACCAAGTATCCGCAGGGCGGCGAGCGTCAGCTCATCTATGCAACTACAGGCAGGGCAATTAACTCAGCCATGCTTCCGGCAGACGCAGGATGCGTTGTAGACAACGTTGCGACGATGGTGAGCATCTATCAGGCAGTAGTAGAAGGAAAGCCGTCTATGGAGCGTGTGGTTACCGTCAGCGGCGATGCAGTGAATGAGCCAGGCAACTTCAGGGTTCCGTTCGGAATGAACCAGGCAGAATTGGTAGAGGCTGCAGGCGGATTCAAGACTGAGCCGGAAAAACTGATTTCAGGCGGACCAATGATGGGCTTTGCCATGTTTACGCTGGATGTGCCGGTTACAAAGACTTCGTCATCCATTCTTGGATTTACCAAAGATGAAGTGGCACAGTTCGAGCCTTCCGCATGTATCAACTGCGGACGCTGCGTAGATGCCTGTCCGAGCAGGCTGATTCCGTCAAGGCTTGCAGATTACGCGGAACACCACGATGAGGAGGCGTTTACTTCGCATGAAGGCCTGGAATGTATGGAATGTGGTTCTTGCAGTTTCGTATGTCCTGCAAAACGTCAGTTGAAACAAGCAATTGGCTCAATGAGAAAGATTGCGATGGCAAACCGCAAGAAGAAAAAATAAATAAGAGAGAAAAGAGGAAGAGGTGAACAAACGTGAGTGAAAACAAATTGAAAGTGTCATCTTCACCACACATACGTTCCAAAGTTACCACAGGCAATATCATGTTTATGGTAACCATTGCACTGCTGCCGGCTTCTGCCTTTGGTGTATGGAACTTTGGACTGCCGGCCCTTGTCATGCTGCTTAGCACGACCATATCCGCAGTTCTGACTGAATACATATATGAAAAATTAATGCATAAGAAGGTTACGATCAATGATTTCAGTGCTGTCGTAACCGGCTTGCTGCTGGGACTTAATATGCCTGCATCCGCGCCATGGTGGATGGGCGCATTAGGAAGCGTATTCGGCATCCTGATCGTAAAGCAGCTGTTCGGAGGACTGGGACAGAACTTCATGAACCCGGCTCTTGGAGCAAGATGCTTCCTGCTGATTTCATTTACAGGACCAATGACGAAGTTTATCTATGACGGCGTCAGCGGGCCGACTCCATTAGCGCTTCTGAAAGACGGCGAGACCGTTGATACGATGAATATGCTGATAGGAAAGATTCCAGGAACCATCGGCGAGACTTCTGTCATTGCTATTATTATCGGAGCAATCTTCCTGATCCTTATGGGAGTCATCGATCTTCGGATTCCGGGAACCTATATTGTCACATTCGTGATCTTCGTAGGCATTTTTGGCCACTTCACTAAGGCTGGCGTGGGATTCTTCGATCCTCAGTACATTACCGCTCACCTGTGCGGAGGCGGACTGATGCTTGGCGCATGGTTCATGGCTACTGATTATGTCACATCGCCGATTACGAAGAAAGGGCAGTATGTATACGGAGTTCTGCTGGGGATTCTGACAGGATTGTTCCGTCTCTTTGGCGGCTCTGCGGAAGGCGTATCTTACGCAATCATCATCAGTAACCTTTTTGTACCGTTGATTGAAAGGGTTACTCTTCCAAAACCATTTGGTAAAGGAGGAGAGAAATAATGAATAAGATTATTAAGAATACAGTCATTCTGACTTTAATTACTTTAATTGCAGGAATCTGCCTGGGCGCGGTCTATGAGATCACGAAGGAGCCTATCGCTCAGGCACAGGATGCTGCCAAGAAAGAAGCATGGCAGCAAGTATTTCCGGATGCAGATGTAAATGATTTCGAGCTTGTTGACGTAGATCAGAAGGCTGCCGACAAGGCAATCAAAGATCTGGGCGTCAAGGCGACCATTGATGAAGTCTGCACAGTAGGCGAGGAAGGCTATGTCGTAACCGCTACAGATAAAGAAGGCTATGGCGGCGACATCAAGATCACGGTCGGCATAACAGCCGATGGCACGATCAACGGAATCTCCATTCTGTCTATCAGTGAGACCGCAGGCCTTGGAATGAGAGCGACGGAGCCGGCTTTCTATGAGCAGTACCAGGGAAAACAGGCTGAAAAATTTGTAGTATCCAAAGACGGCGGGGACGGAGAGCCGATTGATGCGTTGAGCGGAGCGACGATCACATCAAGAGCGGTAACCGGAGCGGTAAACGCTGCCTTAGGCTATTACCAGAATGCGTTTTAGGAGGTAGTTAAGATGAATAGATGTACCGAAAGAGTTTATAACGGTTTAGTAAAAGAGAATCCTACCTTCGTCCTGATGCTGGGCATGTGTCCTACGCTTGCCGTAACAACATCCGCTATCAATGGCCTGGGTATGGGTCTTTCTACAACAGTCGTATTAGTATTATCTAATATGCTGATCGCCATGCTGCGCAAGATTATACCGGATTCCCTGAGAATCCCGGCGTTCATCGTAGTCGTGGCATCATTCGTAACAATTGTACAATTCTTGCTGGAAGGTTTTGTTCCAAGCCTTTATGATGCTTTGGGAATCTACATTCCTTTGATTGTTGTTAACTGTATTATCCTGGGACGTGCGGAGAGCTACGCTTCCAAGAATCCGGTTCTGCCGTCCATCTTTGACGGCATTGGCATGGGCCTTGGATTCACGGTAGGCCTTACATCGATCGGTATCGTGCGTGAATTGATCGGATCCGGCAAGATCTTCGGATACCAGCTGATTCCACTGGCTGACGAAGCGGCTGGCAAGGCCGGCTATGTCCCGGTTACGATCTTTATCCTTGCGCCTGGCGCTTTCCTTGTGCTTGCAGGACTGACAGCCCTTCAGAACAAGGTGAAGAATAACGCGGCCAAGAAGGGTAAGAAAGTTACAGAGGCAGCGTCATGTGCAGAAGGATGCGCTTCATGCAGCAACGGCGCATGCAGTGGGAAGGTCTTCCCGACAGGAAACGAAGAGTAGGAGGAGTACATAGATGAAAGAATTATTGATTATTGCAATAGGATCAGCTCTTGTTAATAACGTCGTACTCAGCCAGTTCCTGGGTATCTGTCCATTCCTTGGCGTTTCCAAAAAGGTTGAGACTGCATCCGGCATGGGTGGCGCAGTTATCTTCGTTATTACGATCGCGTCCTTTATTGCAGGACTGATTTATAAGTTTATACTGATACCGCTGCATTTCGAATATCTGCAGACTATCGTATTTATTCTGGTTATTGCGGCGCTGGTTCAGTTTGTAGAAATGTTTTTAAAGAAAGCCATGCCGGCCTTATATAATGCGCTGGGCGTGTATCTGCCTTTGATCACGACCAACTGCGCGGTACTCGGCGTTGCGCTTACAAATGTACAGAAGGAATATTCGATTGCCCAGGGCGTAATCAACGGTATTGGAACATCTGCCGGATTCGCGCTTGCGATCGTTATCCTGGCAGGTCTTCGCGAGAAGATGGAATACAACGATGTGACTGAGTCTTTCCAGGGAACCCCGATTGTGCTGATCACGGCAAGCCTTATGGCTATCGCGTTCTTTGGATTCTCAGGACTGATATAGGAGGGAGCAGGCTATGAGTATAACAGGTATTATTATTGCTGCTGCAATCGTAGGCGGCACCGGATTATTCATTGGTGTGTTCCTTGGAATTGCAGGTAAGAAATTTGCAGTAGAAGTAGATGAAAGAGAAGAGGCAATCCTCGGCGTTCTTCCAGGGAATAACTGCGGCGGCTGCGGCTACGCAGGATGCTCCGGACTGGCTGCGGCGATCGTCAAAGGCGAGGCAGAGATTGGCGGATGTCCGGTAGGAGGCGCTCCGGTGGCTGCAAAGATTGGCGAGATTATGGGCCAGGAAGCAGGAGAACAGGTTCACCAGGTTGCATTCGTTAAATGCGCGGGTACTTGTGACAAGGCACAGCAGGAATACGAGTATCACGGGCTGGGAGACTGTATTATGGCAAACATGATGCAGGACGGCGGACCGCTTGTAATTATGGATGTCTTGGAGAAGGAAGCTGCGTAAAGGCATGTCCGTTCGACGCGATTCATGTGGTAGACGGCGTTGCCGTGGTAGATAAAGAAGCGTGCAAGGCCTGCGGCAAGTGTATCGCCGTATGTCCGAAGCATCTGATCGAACTGGTTCCGTACGACCAGAAGCATCTGGTACAGTGCAGTTCCAAGGATAAGGGCAAGGATGTCATGAAGGCATGCTCAGTGGGATGCATCGGATGCAAGATGTGCGAGAAGGTCTGCGAGTTTGACGCGGTCAAAGTGGTAGACAATATTGCGCATATTGATCCTGAGAAATGTACGAACTGCGGCGCGTGCGCGCAGAAATGTCCTAAGAAGATCATATTATAAGACGTATATAAAGGCGTATATTGGATGAAACGTACTCTAAAGCAAATAATGCGCGATGCGTATGCATTGCTGTGGAACGATATCAAGCAGGCAAAATGGGTGATTATTTTTATGATCGCCTATTTTGCGTTCATGAAAAACTTTTTATACAGTACGTGCCCATCCGTGCTGCTGACAGGATATCCCTGCCCTGCGTGCGGCATGACCCGGGCGGCCTTCTGCCTGTTTAGGATGGATTTTAAAGGGGCTTTTTCCATCCACCCTTTTATCTATGCGGTGGCGGCGTACGTGGCAGTCTTTGCGGTAAACCGGTATATTCTGCAAAGAAAAATGGGCAAGATTCTTAAACTGGCGCTGGCAGGGATCATGGCAGGCATGATTGTCTACTATCTATGGAGAATGATCCTATATTTTCCGGGGGAATCTCCGATGAGCTACTATTCCCGAAATCTTCTGTCCATAGCCCGAAGCCTCCTTACGCATGAATAGATTGCAATTCGCAATCTGCCGTGGTAGAATATCAATGAATAGCAATAAGGAGGATATTACAATGGAAAACAACTTTGACAACACGTCAGATAATAATGATATGCCAAAAGACGCATACAGCGATCCAAATGCAGGCACTGACGCAGGCCAGTCCTATACGGACCCGAACGCAGGCCAGCAATATTACGGCAATGCGAATCAGAATCAGCAGTATAACTACCAGCAGGGCGGTTATAACTATCAGGATAATTACAACTATAATGTGGGTAATAATACAGGGTATAACAGGACCTATGACACGGGCATGGATACCAGCCCGATGTCTCTGGGAGACTGGGTACTTACCATTCTTGCCTTGTGCATACCTTGCGCGGGCATCGTGCTTTATTTTGTATGGGCGTTTGGCAAGAACGGCAATGTGAACCGTAGAAACTATTGCCGCGCCTCCTTAATCATTACAGGCGTAGTAATGGTCATTTATATCATATTCATGGTGATATTTGGTGTTGCCGCCTTCAGTTCAGTGGGTTACTACTAAATAATCAAATCCCCTCGGTTCGTTTGAACAGAGGGGATTTTTAACGTCTTTACTGATTGTTCTGAAAATTCTTTGAATAGTGGATCTGATTGTCGTTCGTGATAAATACGGCATCTACATTATCCAGCTGATTGATCAGCTTCATGCCTCTATCGTAGCCGAGAAGAAAACAGGTAGTGCTCAGCGCGTCAGCCGTCAGCGACGAGTCCGTCAGGATGGTCACGCTGTATAGGTTGTTCTCGCAGGGATAGCCGGTATTGGGATCCAGGATATGGTGGTAGATCTTGCCGTCCGCTTTAAAGTAGCGCTGGTATATGCCGGAAGTAACCACGGATTTGTCCGAGATCTTGACGGAGGTTATAGGCTCTCCGGTCTCATCAAAGGGCTCCTGGATGCCGATGTTATAATCGGATCCGTCCAGCTTGCTGCCCATGGCCAGCACATTTCCTCCCAGATTGATCATGGCGTGCCTGACGCCTTCCTCTTCCAGGTAATCTTTGATCCTGTCGGCAATATATCCTTTGGCGATAGCTCCCAGATCAATGCCCGCATGCGGGTCGGTGAGTTTTACCGTATTATCCCGGATGATGATGTTTTCATAATTCACATGGCTTACCGCCTCTGCGATGGCTTCCGGAGAAGGGACTAAAGGAGTCTCGGCCTTGAAGTCCCAGAGGTTGGATACCGGGGCGATGGTGATATCGAAAACGCCGTCCGACATCTCGCTGTAATAGATGCCCTTCTTAATCAGCTTGATCGTCTCCTTCGACACTTCTACGGGATTCCCGCCGGCAGAATTGATTCGGGAGATTTCGCTGTCTTCAATCTTATTGGAGAACATGGAATCATACTTCTTGCAAAGTTTCTCGCAGCCTTCCAGCACGTCTTCATCCACGGAATCAAAGATCTGGACGCTGATGACGGTATCGAACAGAGTGTCCGTATAGGTCTGGCTCCTTTCTCTGGGAAGCCCTGAGCATCCGGATAAGAGAAGAATGGATGCCGAAAGCAATGCGGTTAATCTTTTATATTTCATAAAGCACCTCTTATTCTATATAATTTCAGTCTCTGTTATTATAACATGAAAAACAGGATATGCAATCGAACATGTGGTTGAAGCAAAAGATTTGTTGTGTTAGAATAGAGCGTATAGAAATGAAGAAGGTAGGAGAGTATGAAGATTCATTTAAAGAAAAAAGACTGGATTCTGGTCATTATCATCATATGCGTCGCAGGACTGGCATTCTTGGCCCATGAATTTATCGGAGGCAAGGGCGCAAGCCAGGTGACGATCAAGGTAAATGGCGAGATAGAAGGGACTTACAGCCTGTCAGAGGACAGGGAGATTAAGATTAATGACGGCAGCAACGTCCTCCAGATAAAGAACGGCAAGGCCAAGATGATCGAGGCCGACTGCCCGGATAAACTGTGTATGCATCAGAAAGCGGTATCCAAGAACCATGAGAGCATCATCTGCCTGCCCAACAAGGTGGTTGTCGAGGTGGAAAGCAGCGAGAACAGCAAGTATGATGCCGTGACGAACTAAGGAGGAAGCACAGGTGAGAAGCAAAGTGGCATATTTCGGCGTGTTTACGGCGCTGGCGCTGATCTTCAGTTATGTGGAGACTTTGATCCCTTTTAACTTTGGGATACCCGGCGTGAAGCTGGGGCTGGCAAATCTGATCATCGTGATTGCCCTTTACAAGATGAGCTTAAGGGAGGCTTATCTGCTGTCGGTAGTCAGGGTCTTGCTTGCGGGATTTATATTTGGCAATTATTTCAGCATCATCTACAGTCTAGCTGGAGGGATCCTGAGCCTGACGATTATGGCCTTCATGAAGAAGAAAGGCGGATTCAGCATTATGGGAGTCAGCATAGCGGGCGGAGTCTTCCATAATATCGGGCAGCTGGCGGTGGCCATGCTGGTGGTGGAGACGTTCAGCGTCATCTATTATGTCCCGGTGCTTTTGATCGCGGGGATGCTTACCGGGCTCCTCATTGGGATCGTGTCGAACGAGATGCTGAAAAGGCTTGTGAATATACAATTATAGGAGGAGTTATGATATCTTATCTTAAGGGGACGCTGGAAGCGCTGGAAGAGGATAAAGTAGTGATCGATGTAGGGGGAATCGGCTATGGGGTGTTCATGTCAGGACAGGCTATGGGCCTTCTTCCATCAATTGGCAAGGAGGTAAAGATCCATACCTATCTGAATATAAAGGAAGATGCCATGCAGCTGTATGGATTTCTGACGAAGGATGACCTGGAAGTCTTCAAACTGCTGATCGGAGTCAACGGGATCGGCCCCAAGGGAGGCCTGGGCGTGCTGTCGGCACTGAGCCCGGACGAACTAAGATTCGCGGTTATGTCCAACGACGTCAAGGCAATCTGCCAGGCACCAGGCATAGGGAAGAAGACGGCAGAAAAATTGATATTGGAACTCAGAGACAAACTGCGCCTTGAGGATGCATTGGAGCATCTGGCTTCCGAAAATGAGGTGCAAGGCGCGGCTGCTTACCAGGGAGAAGTACAAAGCAATGCCGTCCAGGCTCTGGCAGCGCTGGGATACGGAAGCACGGAGGCCCTTAAGGCTGTAAGGCAGGTGGACATAACAGAGAATATGGAAGTAGAAGAAGTGTTAAAGCAGGCGTTGAAGCTGATGATGTTTTAATGCGGGGTGAGATAGATGAGCAGACGAATTATTACAACAGAAAACCTGGAAGAGGACATCAAGATCGAGAACCATCTGCGGCCGCAGATGCTGGAAGATTATATCGGCCAGGAGAAGGCAAAGGAGACGCTTAAGATCTATATTGAAGCGGCCAAGGCAAGAGGCGAGGCGCTGGACCATGTACTGTTCTACGGGCCGCCTGGCCTGGGAAAGACGACGCTGGCCGGTATTATTGCAAATGAGATGAACGTGAATATCAAGATTACTTCAGGCCCTGCAATCGAGAAGCCGGGAGAGATGGCGGCGATTCTCAATAACCTGCAGGAGGGAGACGTCCTGTTCGTGGACGAGATCCACCGCTTAAACCGTCAAGTGGAAGAAGTGCTGTATCGGGCGATGGAGGACTATGCCATCGATATCATGATCGGCAAAGGGGCCAGCGCGCGCTCCATACGGCTGGATCTGCCTAAGTTTACCCTGGTGGGCGCAACGACCAGGGCAGGGATGCTGACGGCGCCTCTTCGGGACCGCTTCGGCGTCGTCAACCGGATGGAGTTCTACACGGTAGGGGAATTAAAGACCATCATCCTGCGCTCAGCCAGAGTGCTGGAGGTTGGAATAGATGAGCGGGGCGCTTATGCGCTGGCAAGAAGGTCCAGAGGCACGCCAAGGCTTGCCAACCGTCTTCTTAAGAGGGTGCGGGACTTTGCCCAGGTAAAATATGACGGATATATCACAGAAGAGGTGGCGAATTATGCCCTGGATCTCCTGGATGTGGATAAGGAGGGGCTGGATCAGACGGACAGGGGCCTGCTTCTGATCATGATCGAAAAGTTTCAGGGAGGCCCGGTTGGACTTGATACGCTGGCTGCGGCAATCGGCGAGGATGCGGGGACGATCGAGGATGTGTATGAGCCCTATCTATTGAAGAACGGATTCATCCAGCGGACGCCGAGAGGCCGCGTGGTGACAGACAGCGCGTACCGTCATCTTGGAATTTCACATGAAAATGAAGAAAAGTAGTTGGTTTTTACATCAGTTTAGTTTATAATAGTTTACAGATATTATGAAATTTCGAGGAGGCTTCTAATGGCATCATCAAAAAACTATACAGAAGTATTAATAGGGGGAAAGGTGTTCACCCTCAGCGGCTTCGAAAGCGAAGACTACCTGCAGAAGGTATCCACTTATCTGAATCATAAGATTGAAGAGTGCAGCAACAGCGAAGGATACAGGAAGCAGAGCGCGGAGACAAGAAGCATCTTGCTTGCGCTGAATATCGCCGATGATTATTTCAAGGCAAAGAAGCAGGGCGGCACTTTGGAAAGCGATATAGAAGCGAAGGATAAAGAGATGTATGATCTGAAGCATGAATTGATATCTGTTCAGATCAAGCTGGAGAATGCAGAAAAGGCGATGGACAAGCTGAAGGAAGAGAACAAGGATCTTCAGATGAAGATTGTCCAGCTGGAAACAGAGATAAAGAATAATCGTAAGAAATAGGCTGTCTGTGGACAGCCTTTTTTAAAGGAAAGAATGATATGAACAGACACGTTGAAATATTGGCGCCAGCCGGCTCATATGAAAGCCTCAGGGCCGCGGTGTGCGCCGGAGCCGATGCAGTCTATATCGGCGGCATGCAGTTTGGGGCGAGGGCCTATGCCAAGAATCTGACACAGGAAGAACTGGAAGAAGCCATTGACTATGTGCACATCCATGGAAGGAAAGTCTATCTGACGGTCAATACCCTGTTAAAGGACAAGGAGATCGATCAGCTCTATGAATACCTAAAGCCCTACTATGAAAGAGGACTAGACGGCGTTATCGTCCAGGATGTAGGAGCGGCATCCTATATCCGGGAGCACTTTCCCGGCCTTGCGCTCCACGCAAGCACCCAGATGACCATAACCGGCAGAAGAGGAGCATCTTTTATGAAGAGCCGGGGCATCACACGCGTGGTTCCCGCCAGGGAACTGTCTCTGGAAGAAATCCGGATCATGAAAGAGGAGACAGGGCTTGAGGTAGAATGCTTCGTACACGGGGCGCTTTGCTACTGCTATTCAGGCCAGTGCCTTTTAAGCAGCATGATTGGAGGCAGAAGCGGCAACCGTGGCCAGTGCGCCCAGCCATGCAGGCTTCCCTACAGTGTGGAGGGAGGCAGGCCTTGCGATCTTATGAGCCTGAAGGATCTATGTACCATTGATCTGCTTCCGGAACTGATGGAGGCGGGAATCGATTCCTTTAAGATAGAAGGGCGGATGAAGCAGCCGGATTATGTGTATACGGTAACAAGATTATACCGGAAATATGCAGACCTGTACTGCCAGAAAGGAAGAGCAGGATACCAGGTATCAAGAGAGGATAGGGAAAAACTGCTTGGCGCGTACCAGAGAAGGGGATACAGCGAAGGATACTACCGCCAGCACAATGGAAAGGAAATGATATCTTTCAGACGCCCGCCGGGTCGGGAAGAAGAGACAGCAGCATATCCAGATTATAAAATACAAGAAAAAATTAATGGGAAATTAATACTTTCTTTGGGTCAGAGTGCTAGACTATTACTGGAATATGGGACATACCGCATAGAATGCGAAGGCCCTAAGCCAGAGCCTGCCATGCGTCAGCCGCTTCAAGCGTCCAGGGTGGAGCAGCAGATGAGAAAGACCGGGAATACGCAGTTTGCGTTTGAGCGGATGGAAGTGTGCATGGAGGGGGATCTGTTCCTGCCTATGCAGGCACTCAACGAGCTGCGAAGAGACGGGCTTGCGGCCTTGACAGACCGCGTGCTGTCGGATTACCGTAGAAAGGCAGAGAGGACGCAAGAAGCAAAGGAAGAGGCAGCGTCGTCTAGAGAAAAAAGGATGGCTTGCGGGGACGCCAGGCCAGGAAAGGCATCAAAAGACCCGCAGCTTGCTCTTTTAGTCCGCTCCCTGAGCCAGCTGAAGGCGGCAGTGGAATGCAAGGAAGCAGAATGTATTTATATAGATCTGCCGCCGCAGGAGATAAAAGAGGCAGCCAGAATGAGCCAGTCCGTTCAATCCGGGAAAAAGCATTATCTTGCCATGCCTTATATATTTCGGGAAGATGCGGCTCTTAGGCTTGAAAAGGCTTACGGGATGATCCGGTTATCCTTTGACGGCATACTGGTACGGAACTGGGAGAGTCTCCAATGGCTTTTGGAGCATGCATATAATAAGGAGATACGTGGAGATTATAATCTTTATGCCTGCAATCGCTTTTCCAAGCGGTTCATGCAGGAGGGCGGGATCAAACGGTTCACTGCGCCGGTAGAGTTAAACGCCAGAGAACTGAAAGAACTGGATATTCGGGGACAGTCGTTGATCGCCTATGGTTATCAGCCTGTCATGGTTACAGCTGGCTGCATTGGAAAGACCATGGATAGATGCGATGCAAAAGAAGGCTGGCTGCATATCCGGGATCGATATAAAAAGAAGTTTGCGGTTAAAAAATGCTGCGCATACTGTTATAATATAATTTATAATTCCTCGCCGCTTTATCTGGCGGATAAGGCGCAAGAACTCCTGAGCCTTGAGCCGGCGGAAATCCGTCTTGATTTTTCTACGGAAGGCACGGAGCAGATGCGCAGGATCATTCTGGACTATGTCAGGGGAATCATCTGGCGGGAAGAGGTGCAGGCGCCGGATATGGAGTATACCCGGGGACATTTCAAAAGGGGAGTAAAGTAGGTGAAGAAGTGGTTAATATAATTGTTGAACTATCCAAATATCTGATCATCATATTAATGACGATGTATACGTACCTTTGCTTCAGCATCTTTGGCTACTATGATCCGGATAAGAAGAAGCGGATGCTTAGGAGGCAGAATGTACTGATGTTCACGATACATATCATCGCATTTCTGGTGATGTATCTGGAGAAGCAGGATGTCAAGCTGCTTGCCTTCTATTTGATGCAAGTGGTACTTTTTGGTACTACTATCTTGCTATATACGTTTATTTATCCAAAGGTATCCAGGCTGGTCGTAAATAATATGTGCATGCTTCTTTGCATTGGCATGATCATGCTGACCAGGCTGAACTATGAAAAGGCGGTCAAGCAGTATGTCATCGCGGCGGGAGCCATCGCGGCGAGCTTCGTGATTCCGGTTATCATCCGCAAGTTTAAGAAACTGTCGGAATGGAGGAACTTGTATGCCATTGCAGGCATCGTATCCCTTGCGATCGTGGCTGTGGTAGGCCAGGTGTCCTATGGCGCGAAACTAGGTTTTACGGTAGGCGGCATCAGCATCCAGCCTTCAGAATTGGTGAAGATCATCTTCGTATTTTTTGTGGCGGCAAGTTTCAAGCGGTCGCTGGAATTCCGGGATATTGTGATCACGACGGCTTTGGCGGCATTCCATGTGCTGATTCTGGTAGCATCCAAGGACCTTGGGGCAGCGCTGATCATCTTTGTCGTATATCTGGCAATGCTCTATGTGGCTAACCCCCCAGCCGCTGTATCTGGCGGCCGGGCTTGGCGCGGGAAGCGTGGCGTCAGTGGCGGCCTATTATCTTTTTGGACATGTACGGACGCGTGTCATCGTGTGGAAAGATCCCTTTGCGTCCTATGACAATGGCGGATATCAGGTTGCCCAATCCTTATTTGCTATCGGCACAGGCGGCTGGTTTGGAATGGGACTCTTTCAGGGCGAGCCGGATACCATCCCCGTAGCGGATGAAGACTTTATTTTTTCAGCCATATCGGAAGAACTGGGATTGATATTCGCGCTGTGCATGATACTGGTCTGCGTCAGCTGCTATGTCATGTTCCTGAATATTGCCATGCAGCTTCACAACATGTTTTATAAAATGGTGGCGTTGGGACTTGGAACCTGCTACATATTCCAGGTATTCCTTACCATAGGCGGCGTGACCAAGTTCATCCCTTCTACGGGAGTAACACTTCCGCTGGTCAGCTACGGAGGAAGTTCCCTGCTTAGTACGCTGATCATGTTTGCGATTATTCAAGGACTGTATATATTAAGGGAAGACGAGGAAGAAGATATTGAAAGAAAGAAAAAGGAAAGGCTACGAGCAAAGAGAAGCGGACAAGAGAATAAAAAGAGACCAAGAAAGACGGGAGATGTCCCGGAAAGAGCGCAAAGAAGCCAACCGAAAGGACAAGCAAAAGGCCAAGGCAAAGCGCGCAAGGAACAAAGAATTCGCTAGGGTAACCTACATCTTCGTCGCCTTATTCCTGGTACTTATGGGCTATATCACCTATTTCCAGGTGGCAAGAAGCCGGGATATCATCCGAAGCCCTTATAATGCAAGACAGGATTCTTATGCTGACCGGGTAGTAAGGGGGAAGATCCTAGATAAGGACGGCAACGTGCTGGCTCAGACGAACGTATCAGAAGACGGCACGGAGACAAGAGAGTATCCTTACGGAAACATGTTTGCCCATGTAGTAGGATACAGCGTGCAGGGCAAATCAGGCCTGGAATCTGTGGAGAACTTTGAACTTCTGACTTCCAATGCTTTTTTCCTGGAAAAGATAAAGAATGAATTCCAGGATAAGAAGAATATGGGCGATAGCGTGGTGACCACTTTGAATCTGGAACTTCAGGAGGCTGCCTATGATGCCCTCGGCAATTACAAGGGAGCCGTGGTGGTGATGGAGCCGAGCACAGGAAAGATCCTGGCCATGGTCTCCAAGCCGGACTTTGATCCCAATACCGTAGCTGAGAATTGGGATTTCCTGAATACTGATCAGGACAGCGTGCTTTTGAATCGTGCTACACAGGGCCAGTATGCGCCGGGATCTACATTCAAAGTGGTTACGGCCCTTGAGTATATGAGAGAGAATCCGGATTATGAAAATTATGGCTACAACTGTACCGGGGCCATCGAGAAGGATGGGGTGACCATCCGCTGCTACAACGGACATGTACACGGCCAGGTAGGCTTCCAGGACAGTCTGGCCTACTCCTGCAATACCTCTTTTTCCAACATCGGTCTGTCATTGGACATTAAGAATTTTAGAGAGACATCCAAAGAACTGCTGTTTAATTCCAAACTTCCTTCCGTGCTGCCTTACAGTAAGAGTTCCTTCTCGCTGGAGCCGGGGGCTGGAAGCGCTGATAAGATGATGACCGCCATGGGGCAGGGAAAAACCCAGGTCAGCCCGTACCATATGGCTCTCATCACTTCTGCTATCGCCAACGGAGGAACCCTGATGAAGCCGTATCTGGTAGATTCCGTCACCAATTA
>OCAV01001380.1_pt1 | contig 16044 bp, 14 predicted proteins | sample 1538331 | NCBI WGS metagenome assembly OCAV01 (sample SAMEA2580297, study PRJEB22360) | human gut metagenome | biome: human gut; feature: human-associated habitat; material: faeces | place: Denmark | collected 2008/2010
GAAAAAATACAGGGGGGGGGGAAAAAGTTGCACTTTACCCGAACAGGCTCTTTGTGTTGTGCATATAGACCGACAGCACAAGCCCCACGCAGATATACAGCATCAGCACCGAGCTGCCGCCCGCAGAATAAAAGGGCAGGGTGACGCCGATGACCGGCAGCACCCGCAGATTCATGCCTACATTCACGGCGATCTGAGCCATCAGAGCACCGCCGATGCCGGCGCAGATATAGCTGCCCAGCAGGTCCTCGCTGCGCGCACCGGTGGCAAAGGTCTTGATCACCAGTGCCAGCAGTGCCCCCAGCACGATGCACAGGCCCACAAAGCCAATGACATTGCCCATCCAGCTGAGAATAAAGTCGTTGTGGGCATTGGGCACGCTGTAGTACCGGCCGCTGAACAGGCCGTTGCCGAAGATGCCGCCGGAGCCGATGGCGATCTCGCCGCGCTGCTGCTGGTAGATGATGTTTTTCCAAGTGGCTTCGTTGGGTGCCCAGCCGGTGGAATTCTCCGGGTCGATAACGGCCAGAATGCGGTACCACTGGTAGCCCTTGCCGATCTTATCGCTGAAAAAGGCAAACGCCGCCGCCACGGCCACAGCTGCTGCCGAAATGGCACCGATGATATACTTCCAGCTCAGGCCCGCTGCAAACATCATGCAGCAGCCGATGATGGCGTAGATGATGGCGGTGCCGTCGTCGCCCTGAATGTGGATGATAAGGATGGGCACGGCCAGATGCAGCAGGAGCTTTACCAGCTCCTTTGGCTCGTTGATGCGGCTGCGCACATTGTTCAGGTGCATGGCAAAGGTAAGGATAAAGCTGATCTTTGCCAGCTCCGTGGGCTGGAAGGTAAAGCCGCCCAGCTTGTACCAGGAGTAGTTGTCGGTGTCACCGGCGTTGAAGCCGATGGTCAGCGGGCCGATGGCCACATTGCGGATGAACAGCGTGGGCAGCACCAGACCCCATGTCAGGGCTACATGCACCGGCCACACCTTGACAAGGCTGCGGTAGTCGATGCAGGAGAGCAGCAGCGCGATCACGATGCCAAGCACCGCCGCACCGGCCTGCACCAGCGCGCGGCGGTAATCGCCGATGCCGGTAATGGCACCAGTGATCTCGTCCGTGGCAAAGCCGTTGCCCTGCTTTGCGGCCCAGGAGGCAAGAGCCACCACCGCCATGGTGCTGCTGAAGATGCACAGCAGCAGATAGATCTTATCCGTTCGTTTAAAATATTGTCGAATGCTTTCCAAGAAAGCACCACCTTTCGTTCCCAGATGCACACCGGGTTTTGCCGCTGCAGCGGGCAATACCAACCCAGTTTATCCTATTATACACAGCCTGCACACCGTTTGCAATCCACCGGGTGTGACAGCTTTGCAAAATCCGCACGAATGCTTGACAAAGCAGACCGCACCATCTACAATGAAGGTGCAGCAGAAAGCTCCTTTGCAGAGCGCCTGCCGCGCAAAGAAAATGGCAGGAAGATGCCTGCTGGAAAAGGGCGGCGTGCCGCATTGGGCGGCAGATATGCCCGGAGGAAATGGGAATGGAACACGATATGCTCCGCCGTTTTGGGTGTGCACTGTGCGCTCTGGCTTTCGCGCTCACAGCGTTGCCCACAGCGGCTTTTGCACAGCAGCCGGAAGAACAGGCGGCTGTGCAGCAGAGCCTTTCGGCCACAGATGTGCGCGAGATGCAGCAGGCAGATGCTGCTGTGACCGCACTGACCGGAGGCAGCGACTATGCACAGATGACCGAGGACGAGCGCACAGATGCTGCTTTGCAGCAGCTGGATGCGCTGACCGCACAGGGCCTTGTGAAGCAGGGGTCTGTCTACACCGATGCCGAAAACGGCATGATCAGCTTTACCTACAGCTGCGGCGCGCTGGGCGGCATCTTGCTTACCGACCCGGAGGAGGAGAACACCGCAGCCCTGCCGGAGCTGGACGAGAGCCAGCTGCAGGAGCTGGCAGAGAACAAGCGGGTGGGCACGGCGGCGATCTATTATGCGTTTGACAACACGATCAACAGCACCCGCTACCCGTATTATGCCTACATGCAGACCTATTGGGATTCGGTGGGCCTGCAGACGGATCTGGATACCACCGTTACCGTATCCGACCTGCGCAGGATGGGCCGTTACGACCTGTGCATCCTGAGCACCCACGGCGCGTACTACACCTATGAATACGGCTGGCTGTTCAAAAGGACCGCCACGGAACCGCTGATCCTGCTGACCGAGAGATCGGATTTCTGGAGCGATCTGCGCTATGGCTTTGACCTGCTGGCCCACCGCGTGGTCAAGGTGAACGGTATGTATGCCGTCAACGGCGATTTCTTCCGCAGTGCCTACCGCGGCAATGGCATCGTGCTCAGCGAGACCTGCGAGTTCTACGGCAAGAACGGCCATGTGGACACCTCTATGGCAGACGGCCTGCTGGCAGGCGGTGGCCAAGGCGGTGATGGGCTATGTGAACAATGTCTACTCGGTGTATTCCCGCAGTATGCTGTGGGCCGTTGTAAACCGGATGATCGAGGGCGAAACGCTGGAACAGGCCGTGGACTATGCCAAGAGCATCTACGGCACCGATGATATCATCTGGTACAACGAGCAGGGCGGCAGACGGTCCCATGCGGCGGCATCCTATGCGATGCTCAGCGGAGACCGAAGCGCTGCACTGCCCAACCCCTACACGGCAGCGGATGTGGATGCGGCGGCGTAAGCAACACACGGCATTGCACTTTTGCACAAAGTATATTATACTAAAGGACGGCAGAGCATTCTGCCGTCCCTTTTGCTTTATAAAATGAGGTAAGCTTCATGTCAGAATATATCACCCACTCCCGCGCCGAGACGGTGGCGCTGGGTGCCCGTATGGCCGCAGTGCTGGCACCGGGTTCGCTGGTTGCGTTCACCGGCGGGCTGGGCGCGGGCAAGACCGCTTTTACCGAGGGCCTTGCCGAGGGCCTTGGCTGCACCGACCCGGTGTCCAGCCCAACCTTTGCCATTGTGAACTACTACCGCGGCCCAAAGCCGCTGGCGCACTTTGACCTGTACCGTATTTCCACTGAGAACGACCTGTGTGCTGCAGGCTTTTACGATTATTTGGATCAGGGGGCCATTGTGGCAGCAGAGTGGAGCGAGAACTTTGCAGACCTGCTGGCACTGGAAAACCCCATCCGGGTGGATATCCAGCGCGTGGACGAAAATACCCGCAGGATCACCATTGAGGGGGTAACGCTATGAACATCTTAGCTGTGGATACAGCGGGTAAAACGGCTGGTGTGGCTCTTTTGCAGGATGATCGCCTGCTGTACGAGGTGTATCTGGACGCAGGCATGACCCACAGCGAAACGCTGATGCCCATGATCGACACCTGCCTGAAGATGTGCGGCATGACCTGTGCAGATATTGACTTGTACGGTGTCAACGCAGGCCCCGGCAGTTTTACCGGGCTGCGCATCGGTCTGGCGGCGGTCAAGGGTCTGGCCTTCCCGCGGGAAACGCTGTGCGCACCGGTCTCCACGCTGGAAGCACTGGCCGCAGCCCACACGGGCGAGGGCACCGTGCTGTGCGCACTGGATGCCCGCCGTGCGCAGGTATACAGTGCCGCGTTCGACCTTGCCACCCACAGCCGCCTGCTGGAAGACGATGCCCGGGCGGTGGCAAATCTGGCCGATTTTGTAGAAAATTGCAAAAAGCCCCTGTTTTTTGTTGGTGATGGCGCATCTCTGTGCTATAATAAATACGGCAGTGTGCCGGGCGTGCTGCAGGCACCTGCGGCCCTGCGCGGCGGGCGTGCTGCTGCAGTGGCCCTTGTGGCAAAGCAGATGGCCGAAGCCGGAAAGGCTGTGCTGCCGGAGGCTCTGCTGCCGGACTACCACCGCCTGAGTCAGGCCGAGCGGGAGCGCGCAGAGCGCCTTGCAGCAGAAGCTGCAGCCAATGCCGCCCAAAACAAGGAGCAGGCATAAAACCCTGCGTGACTGAGAGAAAGGAACATTTCCATGGCAAAACCCATTGCACTGGCCGCTGACCACGGCGGATTTGAACTGAAAGAAGCTGTCAAGGCGCATCTGAAGGAGCTGGGGCTGGAATACATCGATTTTGGCACCCATAGCACCGACAGCGTGGATTACCCTGATATGGCCGTGCCCGCCTGCGATGCAGTTGTGAGCGGCGAGTGCAGCAAGGCACTGCTGTTCTGCGGCACCGGCGTGGGCATCAGCATGGCAGCAAACAAGATCAAGGGCATTCGTGCCTGCTGCTGCTCTGACAGCTTCAGCTGCGAGTATACCCGCCGCCACAACGACGCCAACGCCCTGTGTATGGGCGGCCGCGTGGTCGGCCCCGGCCTTGCCTGCCAGCTGGTGGATCTCTTCCTGAACACCGAGTTTGAAGGCGGCCGCCATCAGCGCCGCATCGACAAGCTGACCGCACTGGAGAACCGCTGATTCTAAGGAAAAATATTTTTTGGATTTCGCGTTTGTCGCGGCCCCGACGCTTGTCAGGGCAAAGCCCTTCCATCTGCTATCGCAGATCGCTCGCCTGCTTGAAAGACCCACTGGGGCTTTCATTGCTGCGTAACCGCAGGGCCGCTCCAAACGCATTTTCACGAAAAAGGCCATAAGGGAAGATGAATCTTTTCGTTACGACCCTTCCTGTGAAAAAGAGCATTCAAAAAATCCACAGATTTTTTGAATGCTCAAAATATAAAAATAAAATTTCCACTGACAATGGCGAAGCGTATGCGGAGCTGTTTTAAATCGTAATTTTGGACCCGATAGAGTTATCTATTTAAAATAAGGAGCGTGTTTTTATGACCCCGATGATCGTTGAGCATCCGCTGCTGCAGCACAAGCTGAGCATTCTGCGCAACAAGCAGACCGGTACCAAGGAGTTCCGTGACCTTGTTGGCGAGATCGCGACCCTGCTGTGCTACGAAGCGACCCGTGACCTGCCTCTGGAAGAGGTGGAGATCGAAACACCCATCACCATGGCAAAGACCAAGGTGCTGGCTGGCCGCAAGCTGGCTCTGGTGCCCATCCTGCGCGCAGGCATGGGTATGCTGGACGGTATGCTGACCCTGCTGCCCGCTGCAAAGGTGGGCTTCATCGGCCTGTACCGCGACGAGGAGACCCTGCAGCCCGTGGAGTACTTCTGCAAGCTGCCGCAGGATATTGCAGAGCGTGACGTTCTGGTTCTGGACCCGATGCTGGCCACCGGCGGCCGCGCCATCGACGCCATCACCCAGATCAAGAAGCATGGCGCAAAGCGCATCAAGTTCATCGGTCTGATCGCCGCTCCGGAAGGCATCAAGGCCCTACACGAGGCACACCCTGATGTGGATATCTACCTCGGCGCACAGGACGACCACCTGAACGAGAACGGCTATATCGTTCCCGGTCTGGGCGACGCAGGCGACCGCATCTACGGCACCAAGTAAATTTGATTGCACACATAACACAAAAGGAGCGGCTCCGCGCGGAGCCGCTCCTTTTGCGTTGTATGAAACCCTCTCAGTCAAAGCCTGATGGCTTTGCCAGCTCTCCCGAAAGGGAGAGCTTTTTGCATATGACGGAAAGCACCGATAAAGCTCCCCCTTCGGGGGAGCTGTCACCGAAGGTGACTGAGAGGGTTCGTCTTTTTCAAATCTCGGCCAGAATAGCATCGCCCATGGCGGTGCAGCCAAGGCAGGTGCAGCCCTCGCTCATGTTGTCGGCGGTGCGCAGGCCCTTGTCCAGCACCTTGTTCACGGCGGTCTCAATGGCATCGGCCTCCTCGGCCATGCCGAAGGAGTAGCGCAGCATCATGGCGGCAGACAGGATGCAGGCGGTGGGGTTCACAATGTCCTTGCCCGCAATATCGGGGGCCGAGCCGTGGATGGGCTCATACAGGCCGCGGGTGCCGTCGCCCAGAGAGGAGGACGGGATCATGCCGATGGAGCCGGTGATCATGGAAGCCTCGTCCGACAGGATGTCGCCGAACATGTTCTCGGTAACGATCACGTCGAACTGGGCGGGGTTCTTGACGATCTGCATGGCGCAGTTGTCCACGAACATCTCGCTGTATTCCACATCCGGGTATTCGGCCTGCAGGCGGTGCATCACGCTTCTCCACAGACGGCTGGTGTCCAAAACGTTTGCCTTGTCCACGCAGCACAGCTTCTTGCGGCGCTTGCGTGCGGTCTCAAAGCCGATGCGGCCGATGCGCTCGATCTCGTGCTCCGCGTAGGGCATGGAGTCGATGGCCTGCTTCTCGCCGCTGGCGAGGGTGTGGGTCTCGTGATTGCCAAAGTATACGCCGCCGATCAGCTCACGCACGATGATGAAATCGATGCCCTGTGCCACGATCTCGGGCTTCAGGGGACTGGCAGGAGCCAGCTGGGGCCAGATCTTGGCCGGACGGTTGTTGGAGTACAGGCCCATGCCTGCACGCAGGCGCAGCAGGCCCTTCTCCGGGCGCTGCTCGCCGGGCAGACCCTCCCACTTGGGGCCGCCCACGGCACCCAGCAGGACGCTGTCCGCAGCAAGGCACTTGTCCAGTTCGTGCTGGGGCAGCGGGTCGCCGTACTTGTCAATGGCTTCACCGCCCATGGCGGCGTCGGTGTAGTGGAAGGTGTGGCCGTATTTTTCAGCCACCTTGTCAAGCACGCGGATGGTTTGCTTGACGATCTCCGGGCTGGAGCAGTCGCCCCAGATGACAGCAATGTTTTTTTCCATTGGGAAACTCCTTCTATCGGTTTGAACCCTCTCAGTCAATGCCTGCGGCATTGCCAGCTCCCCCGAAGGGGGAGCTTTTCAGGCGGGTAAGGTATTGCTTGTGGTTTATCCTAGAAGAAAATACATTCGGGAAGATGGCAAAAAGCTCGCCCTTTGGGAGAGCTGGCGCGAAGCGCCTGAGAGGGTTACTGCTGCTTCGCCTTGATGGACTTCATCAGTCCACCGGCGGAGATGATCTCCTGAATGAACGGCGGGAAGGGCTCGGCATGGAACACCTTGCCGTTGGTCTCGTCGGTAATGACACCGGTGTCAAAGTCCACGCTCACGGTGTCGCCCGCATTGATGGCATCCACAGCCTCCGGGCACTCCATGATGGGCAGACCGATGTTGATGCTGTTGCGGTAGAAGATGCGGGCAAAGCTCTTGGCGATCACGACCGAGATGCCGGCGGTCTTGATGCACAGCGGTGCGTGTTCACGGGAGGAGCCGCAGCCAAAGTTCCAGCCGCCCACCATGATGTCGCCGTCCTTCACCTTCTTGACGAAGTCCTTGTCGATGTCCTCCATGCAGTGGCTGGCTAGCTCTTTGGCATCCTGCGTGTTCAGGTGGCGGGCCGGGATGATGACGTCGGTATCTACATTATCCGGGTATTTGAAAACAGAACCTTTTGCGTTCATTGTTGTGCTCCTTTCCGATCAGACCGTGCGGGGGTCGGTGATGCAGCCGGTCAGTGCGCTGGCGGCGGCGGTGGCGGGAGAAGCAAGGTAGACCTCGCTCTTCACATGGCCCATGCGGCCCACAAAGTTGCGGTTTGTGGTGGAAACGCAGCGCTCGCCCTCGGCCAGAATGCCCATATAGCCGCCCAGACAGGGGCCGCAGGTGGGGGTGGACACGATGCAGCCTGCATCAATAAAGGCAGTGGTCCAGCCGCGCAGGATGCATTCCTTGTAAACGGCCATGGTGGCGGGGATGATGATGCCGCGCACGCCCTTGGCAATGTGCTTGCCCTTGAGCACGTTGTAGGCGGCTTCCATGTCCTCCAGACGGCCGTTGGTGCAGCTGCCGATCACAACCTGATCGATCTTGATGTCCTTGCCCTCGCTGGCAAGGTGGGTGTTCTCGGGCAGGTGGGGGTAGCTGACGGTGGGTTCCAGCTTGTCCAGATCAATCTCAATGGTCTTTTCGTACTCGGCATCCGGGTCGGCCTCAAAGAACACCGGCTCACGCTGGCTGCGGCCCTTGAGGTAGCTGCGGGTCACATCGTCCACAGGGAAGATGCCGTTCTTGGCACCGGCCTCGATGGCCATGTTGCAGATGCACAGGCGGTCGTCCATCGTCAGGCTGGCAACGCCCGGGCCGGTGAACTCCATGGATTTGTACAGCGCACCGTCCACACCGATCATGCCGATGATGTGCAGGATCAGGTCCTTGCCGGAGACGCGGGGGCCGAACTTGCCCTTGAGCACGAACTTGATGGCAGAGGGTACCTTGAACCATGCCATGCCGGTGGCCATGCCTGCGGCCATGTCGGTGGAGCCGACACCGGTGGAGAAGGCACCCAGTGCACCATAGGTGCAGGTGTGACTGTCCGCGCCGATGACGCAGTCGCCTGCGGTCACGATGCCTTTTTCCGGCAGCAGAGCGTGCTCAATGCCCATCTGGCCCACATCGTAGAAGTTGAGGATATCGTATTTGTTGGCGAACTCGCGGCACTGCTTGGACTGGGTGGCGCTCTTGATGTCCTTGTTGGGCACAAAGTGGTCCAGCACGATGGCAATGTGCTCTTTGTCGAACACACCGTCAAAACCGGCCTTTTCAAACTCGTTGATGGCAACCGGGGTGGTGATATCGTTGCCCAGCACGATGTCCAGCTTTGCATTGATGAGCTGGCCTGCCTTGACCTCGGCAAGACCGGCATGTGCGGCAAGAATTTTCTGCGTCAGGGTCATTCCCATGATGGTACTCTCCTTTTATCGAAAAAATGCTTTTACTTATTATTGATGGCGCTCACCAGTGCCTTGATGCCGGCCACGATGATATCGGTATCCGTACCGGCGCCCCATGTGACGGTGTTATCGCCCCAGACAAGGCCGACATAGGAGGCAGCGCGGGAGGTGGAGCCTTCGTCCAGACTGTGCTCAGAGTAGGTCTCGAGGTGGAACTCCATGCCGGTGGCGCTCTGGATGGCGTTTGCCACGGCGTCCAGACGGCCATTGCCCACCGAGGTGACCACCTTGCGCTGACCGTTCAGCTCCAGCGTGACGGTGGCGGTGATGCCGCCCACCTGTGCAAAGTGGGCTTCCAGAACGTTGAGCGGCTTGCAGCGGTTGAGGAAGGCATCCTCGAAGATGTGCAGCACCTCGTTTGCGCTCAGCTCCTTGTGGCTGTGGTCGGAAACGCTCTTGACCTTGTAGCCCAGCGCCTCACGCATTTTGGGCGGCAGGTTGTAGCCGAAGTTCTGTTCCAGCACAAAGCCGATGCCGCCCTTGCCGCTCTGGCTGTTGATGCGGATAACATCGGCATCGTAGGTGCGGCCGATGTCGTGGGGGTCAACGGGGATGTAGGGGCAGGTCCAGCGGTGTTCGCCATGCTCCTTGCGGTAGGCCATGCCCTTTGCAATGGCATCCTGATGGCTGCCGGAGAAGGCGGCAAACACCAGCTGACCGGCGTAGGGGGTGCGCTCGTAAATGTGCATCCGGGTCACACGCTCGTAGGTGGCGCAGATGTCCGGCATATCGGAGAAGTCCAGCTTGGGGTCCACGCCGTGGCTGTACATGTTCATGGCCAGCGTCACCGCGTCCACGTTGCCGGTGCGCTCGCCGTTGCCGAACAGGCAGCACTCCACCCGCTGTGCACCCGCCAGCACGGCCAGCTCTGCGCAGGCCACGCCGGTGCCGCGGTCGTTGTGGGGATGGGTGGAGATGATGACGCTGTCGCGGTATTTCAGGTGCTTGTCGCAGTACTCGATCTGGTTGGCATAGACGTGCGGCATGCTCATTTCCACGGTAACGGGCAGGTTGATGATCATGGGACGGTCCGGGGTGGGCTGCATGATGTCCAGCACGGCGTTGCACACATCCACGGCGTAGTCCACCTCGGTGCCGGTAAAGCTCTCAGGGCTGTACTCGAACAGGAAGTTGCCATCATACTCCTCGCTCAGCTGCTTGACCAGCTTTGCGCCGTCGGTGGCGATCTGCTTGATCTCCTCCTTGCTCTTGTGGAACACCTGCTCGCGCTGGGCCACAGAGGTGGAATTGTAGAAGTGGATCACCGCGCGGGGTGCGCCCTTGACGGCCTCGAAGGTCTTGCGGATGATGTGGTCGCGGCACTGGGTCAGCACCTGAACGGTGACATCCTCGGGGATCATATTCTTCTCGATCAGGGTGCGCAGGAACTCGTACTCGGTGTCGCTGGCGGCAGGAAAGCCCACCTCAATCTCCTTGAAGCCGATCTTGACCAGCATCCGGAAGAACTCCAGTTTTTCCTCAAGGCTCATGGGCACGATCAGGGCCTGATTGCCGTCGCGCAGGTCCACGCTGCACCATGCGGGGGCTTTTTCAATGTGATCCTTCTTTACCCAGCTGTCATAGCCTGCGGGTACCGGGTAGTAACCCGGAGCGTACTTGGTTGCGTCCATCATAATGTGCGTCCTCCCAAACGATTTACACTTCTTGCTCCATGCTCTTTGTGAGCGTCCTTGCCCTCTCAGTCTCACATTCGTTCGACAGCTCTCCCAAAGGGGGAGCCCTTGGCAAAACCGAAAACTTTGCCGTACTGCCAAGGCCTCTCACTTTGGGAGAGGTGGCACGGCGTAAGCCGTGACGGAGAGGGCAAGCCTGCTTCCAAAAGGCAGATATACGAAAAGGCTCTCGTCTTTCAAGGCGAAAACCTTGAGAGACGAGAGCCTGTAAAGTTCAAACTACAGGGCACCCGTGGTACCACTCTCTTTGCTGCGCCTTTGGGCACAGCCGCTTTGCACGATCGGCTTTTTGCGGCGAATCGCTGTCCTTGTAACGGTGGACATCCGTCAGAGCCTACTTGTGTGTTCAGCCCTGCCGCTCAGGGGCCAGTAACCGAAACCCTCTGCACCCGCCTTGCACCACCCGGCGGCTCTCTGTACGCAGAAGAAAATCGTTTTTTCCCCGTCAACGCATTTGTGCTTTTTTCAAAGTGGACTAAGTTTAGCATGATTCGCGGGCAGTGTCAAGCAATCTGACTCATTCTCAAAATGAAACAATTTCATAAAATAAGGGGCAGAATTTCCCAAAATTGTGCACGAGGCGTTAATGTTAACAATTTGCTAAGTTTTTGGAAAGTTCTGCTCGAATTGCTGTTGCGCCCGGTTTTACTGTGCTATACTACTTGCATCAGGAACCAAAGGAGGAATTGCCACATGAAAGAAGTCAAGCCTTCCAAAAAGCCGCTGGCGATCTACTACGCCATCGTGCTGGCGGTCCTGCTGCTGCTCAACCTTGTGCTGCTGCCGTGGATGAGCGAGCGTCAGGTGGAGGAAGTGGACTACGGTACCTTTATGACCATGACCGAGGAAAAGAACATCGGCCGTGTGGATATCGAATCCAATCAGATCATTTTTACCGATAAAGAGGAAAAGCAGGTCTACAAGACCGGCCTGATGAACGACCCGGAGCTTACCCAGCGCCTGTATGATGCCGGAGCACAGTTTTCCAGCGAGATCGTGGAGCAGGGGTCGCCGATGCTCAATTTCCTGATCTGGTTCCTGCTGCCCATCCTGTTGTTCAGCTTCATCGGCAACCAGATGAACAAAAAGCTGATGGAAAAGGCCGGCGGCGGCCCGGGATCCATGATGTTCGGCGGCGTGGGCAAGTCCAACGTCAAGGTCTATGTACAGTCCACCCACGGCATTCGCTTTGCGGATGTGGCCGGTGAGGATGAAGCAAAGGAAAACCTGCAGGAGATCGTGGATTACCTGCACGACCCCGGCAAGTACGAGAGCATTGGCGCATCCATGCCCAAGGGCATTCTGCTGGTGGGCCCTCCGGGCACCGGCAAGACCATGCTGGCTAAGGCCGTGGCAGGCGAATCCAACGTGCCGTTCTTCTCCATTTCCGGCTCTGAATTCGTGGAGATGTTCGTGGGCATGGGCGCATCCAAGGTGCGCGACCTGTTCCGGCAGGCCAAGGAAAAGGCCCCCTGCATCGTGTTCATCGATGAGATCGATGCCATCGGTCAGAAGCGCAACAGCGGCAATCTCGGTGGCAACGACGAGCGTGAGCAGACTTTGAACCAGCTGCTCACCGAGATGGACGGCTTTGAGAGCAACACCGGCGTCATCATTCTGGCGGCTACCAACCGCCCGGATTCGTTGGACCCGGCGCTGACCCGTCCCGGACGCTTTGACCGCCGTGTTCCGGTGGAGCTGCCCGACCTCAAGGGCCGCGAAGAGATTTTGAAAGTGCACGCCAAAAAGGTGGCGCTGGCCCCGGGCATCGACTTCAACACCGTGGCCCGCATGGCTTCCGGTGCATCCGGTGCGGAACTTGCCAACATCGTCAACGAAGCAGCCCTGCGCGCCGTGCGTGCAGGCCGCAAGAGCGTGACCCAGGCCGATCTGGAGGAGAGCATCGAGGTGGTCATTGCAGGCTACCAGAAGAAGAACTCCATCCTTACCGACAAGGAAAAGTGCATCGTGGCCTACCACGAGATCGGCCATGCACTGGTGGCGGCCAAGCAATCCAACTCTGCCCCTGTGCAGAAGATCACCATTATCCCCCGCACCTCCGGCGCACTGGGCTACACCATGCAGGTGGACGAGGGCAACCACTACCTGATGAGCAAGGAAGAGCTGGAAAACAAGATCGCCACCCTTACCGGCGGACGCGCCGCCGAGGAAGTGGTGTTCCGATCCATCACCACCGGTGCCTCCAACGATATTGAGCAGGCCACCAAGCTTGCCCGCGCCATGCTTACCCGCTACGGCATGAGCAAGGAATTTGACATGGTGGCGCTGGAGACCGTGAACAACCAGTATCTGGGCGGCGACACCTCGCTGGCCTGCTCGGCCCAGACCCAGCGCGAAATCGACCAGAAGGTGGTGGAGCTGGTCAAGGCCCAGCACGAAAAGGCTGTCCGCATCCTGACCGACAACCGCGCCAAGCTGGACGAGCTGGCACAGTATCTGTACCAGAAGGAGACCATCACCGGCGAGGAGTTCATGGAGATCCTGAACCGGGAACCGGCACAGGCCCAGTGATCCCGGCGGCAGAGCTTCCAAAAAATTTTTTAGCCTGCTGCAATAATCCCGCCGCCGCATCCGTTTATAAGACAGATGCGGCGGTTTTGTATTACACCGCATGGCAGACCATGGTTTTCCACAAAACAAAAATGTGCGGTGCAAAACCGCCGTCAACGGAGGTATTCCAAATGAAACTGAACCATAAATTTGTCCGTACCGTCACCACCACCGCAGCAGCGCTGGGCGCTGCCGCCATGCTGAGCGTGGCCGCATTTGCCGCAGAGGCAGACATCAACGACCCTGCTGCCGCAGGCTATCTGCCCCCGCAGGAGCAGATGGTGCAGGGGGATATCGCCCTGCACAGCGCCGATGTGGCGATCGGCGAAAAGGACCCCACCTACGGCGGCTACGGCGCACCGGAGGGAAACCCCATTCAGGGCAATATTATGCTGATCTCCGGCGATGAGCTGGCCGCCCCGTCCGCAGATGCAGCGGCGAAAAAGAGCGAGGCCCGTTACACCGTCAAGGGCCTGTTCGGCAGAGAAGTGCTGTACACTGCCCGCCAGAAGGACAGCGTGCTGACGCTGGATGTGCCCGCCGGTTCTGCTACCTTCCGCACCACCGTGCAGGACATGCAGACCCTGCTGAACGAGGGTGTGAGCACGCTGGTGGTCCAGACCGAGAAGGGCTCCACCACCCTGAACCTGTCTCTGCTGGTGGAGGGCCAGAAGGGCACCGACCGCGTGGTGCTGCGCCGACTGGGCGAAAACACCTTCCTCACCGTGGGCCTGCGCTGCCGCCGCGATTTGATCGTGGGGCGCTGACCGCTGAGATCAAATGATGAAAGGGCTGCTGCACGCAGAGATGTGCAGCGGCCCTTTTTGCGCTTTTCTGTTAAGTTTTTGAAAATTTGCGCAGATGTCTTTGCAAAGTCTGCCGGGAGATGTTATAGTTAAATTGAAACAGTATGCATTCCCGATAGAAAGGAAAAAACGCCATGGAGCACTTTGTGGAGTTTGAGGACGTTTGCAAATATTATCAGACCGGCAGTGTGAAGATCGCCGCCGCAGACCACCTGAATTTCTATGTGGATAAGGGGGAGTTCTGCATCATCGTGGGGCCCTCCGGCGCAGGCAAGACCACCCTGCTGAACATCCTTGGAGGCATGGACAGCTGCGACGAGGGAAATGTCTGGCTGGACGGCCAGAACGTGAGCCACTTTACCGCCAGAGAGCTGACGACCTACCGCCGGTACGACGTGGGCTTTGTGTTCCAGTTCTACAACCTTGTGCAGAACCTGACCGCACTGGAGAATGTGGAGCTGGCCAGCGAGATCTGCCGCGACCCGCTGGACCCCAAAGAGACCCTGCGCAGCGTGGGTCTGGGAGAGCGGCTGAACAACTTCCCGGCCCAGCTTTCCGGCGGCGAGCAGCAGCGGGTGTCCATTGCCCGCGCACTGGCCAAAAACCCCAAGCTTCTGCTCTGCGACGAGCCCACCGGTGCACTGGATTACAAAACCGGCAAGCAGGTGCTGGCCCTTTTGCAGGATACCTGCCGCCGCACCGGCCGCACGGTGATCGTTATTACCCACAACACCGCCCTGACGGCGATGGCAGACCGCATCATTCAGGTACGCAGCGGCAAGATCGTCTCCAATCAGGTCAACGAGCACCCTGTGCCGGTGCAGGAGATTGAGTGGTGAGAGCTGTGCTGAAAAGTTATCGTAAAAACATCCTGCGGGAAATGAAGGACAACCTGAGCCGCATGGTCTCGCTGTTCGGCATCGTGGCGCTGGGCGTGATGATGCTGACCGGCCTGATGAGTTTTGCGCCCAGCATGCGCATCGCCGGGCAGAAATACTACGTGCAGCAGAACGTGTTCGACCTGCGGGTACTGTCCACGCTGGGTCTTTCGGAGGAGGACATTGCCGCCATTGCCGCCGTGGACGGCGTGGAGGCTGTGCAGCCGGTGAAATATCAGGACGTGGAGGCCCAGTGGCAGGGCCAGAGCGAGACGGCGGTGGTGCGCCTGCAGCAGCTGCCCGCCGACCCCGGGGCCGACACAGCAGAAAATATGAACCGCCTGGTGCTGCTCTCGGGCCGGATGCCTGAGACCCCGGATGAGTGCGTGGTGCATGTGATGGGCTACGGCGACCCGGTGGAACCGGGCACGGTGCTCACCCTGCCGGAGGACACCGAACATGTGAGCCGGAAGCAGTTCACGGTAGTGGGCACCGTGCAGGACCCGCAGCATTTTTCCACGGACAAGGAGAGCAGCACCGCCGGTGACGGCCAGCTGGATGATATTGTGTTCCTGCCGGAGGGCAGCCTGACCACGGATTATTATACGGCGTGCTATCTCAAAGTAAAAAATGCCGGCCTGTATGATAATTACTCGGACGCGTATCAGGCAGCGGTGGATGACACAGCCGCAAGGGTAAAGGCCATCAGCGGCGCACAGTGCACGGCCCGGCGGGCGGAGCTGATCGAGGACGCCAGTGCAGAGCTGGCCGACGCCCGGGCCGAGTACAACGACAAAAAAGCCGAAGCAGACCGTCAGTTTGCGGAGGCAGAGCAGCAGCTGGCCGATGCACAGGCACAGCTGGACAGCGCCAAAGCCCAGCTGGACGCGGGCGAAGCGGAGCTTGCCGCCAACAAAAAGGCCCTGCCGGATACCATGCAAGGCGGTGCGGACGAGCTGGTGAGCGGCGAGCAGCAGCTGCTGGAATTTGAGGATCAGCTGCAGCAGATCGAGATGCTGGTGAACCTGAAAAAGGTGGCCGACCCGCTGCTGGGCTATGCCGAAACGGCTCTGCACAACGCGCAGAAGGCGCTGGACGAGGCCGAACCCGCCGATGAGGAATATACCGACCTGCGGGATGCCCTGCAGAAGGCGCAGGATGCTTACGACAACATCAGCGGCCAGCTGAACGGCTATCAGGCCCAGCTGGACGAGGGCAAGCGCCAGATGTATGCACAGGGGCTGATTTCTTCGCCCAGCCTTTCCAACGAGCAGCTGGTGACTGAGGCAAAGGCAGCACTGCGCCAGATGAAGGTAAAGCTTCTGCAGGGGCAGCTGCAGCCCAACACCGCCACCGCAAAGGTGACA
>OCAV01001423.1_pt1 | contig 15680 bp, 18 predicted proteins | sample 1538331 | NCBI WGS metagenome assembly OCAV01 (sample SAMEA2580297, study PRJEB22360) | human gut metagenome | biome: human gut; feature: human-associated habitat; material: faeces | place: Denmark | collected 2008/2010
TCTGCCGTATTTCCGTCAGATGTACACAGTCGCCAACCGTCCGGACATTTCCGACAAAGACATGCAGCTTGCTTTTGCAAATCTCGTTCCTGACGAAGTAATCAAGGCGTTTATCGAAGCTCGTATCGGTGCCGAAATCAGAGTAATTGATTCTATCTCCGTAGTAGAAAGCTACGACAAGGATACGCAGAAAATCAACTACAAGACCTTGCAGAACTTTGAGGAAGGAGTTATGGCGTATGTCCCGAACGAAGATTTGGGAGACGTACAATGCGGACGTCCTATCTTCATGGAAACTCCGGGTGCACGTACAGCATTGTATGACGGCGGCCGTACTCTGATTCGCCAAGTATTTAACGATGAAACCATGACGCAGACTATCAAATCGGAAGTTACCGGATTGGTTGTTCCTAACAAGGTTCGTTGGTTCTACTACTTGAACGTTAAGGGTAAATAACCATGAAAGATTCTCTAAATACAACTACCGGCACAACCATTGAAGAATACCTTCGTGGCTGTGTCGGCTTCGAGGTTACAGACAACGCAATCAATACGATATTGATTGACAGAGGCATCACCTCCGGTTCTGATGTAACTACAATCGAAAAGCGTATCAAGGACTTATGCCGGGCAGATCTCTATATGTGGTGCGCGAGCACTCCGAGTGTAACGGGAAGTGTAGAGGATGCCAATGGCGTTTGGAAACATAAAGAAGGCGGTACAGAGAGTTCCGCTTATGACAAGCGCAATTTACGGCAAATGGCTAATGACATATATGCTTTGTATGGAGAGAATGTTAAGAAATCGTCTATTAAGATTGTCAACTTGGGTATGAACATGAACAAAAGGTGGCCTCTATGAAAGTAAACAATCCACGTTTTCCGCATACATGCAAGGTGTATCGTATTTCGGGGGAAACCTCGTTTGAAGACGGATCGGAAACAGTTCTGTATGAGGGAGAATGCAACAAGTATGGAAGCTCCTCTTTGAGAACATTTACGAAAAGCAACGTTATAAAAAGCGATTACGCCATAGATATTCCCGGACTTGTGAAGGGTATTATCGCGGGAGACCTTGTTGACGTTACCGACTACGGCGGAACCTTTAAAGCGTGTGTCGTAACTGATTGCTATCCTACGGAAATGGGGACAACGCTATATTTTAATCTGGCTAAAAATTAAGGTATGGAAGATAATACTAAAGTCTTGGAGGACGCGAAGAAGAAGATTAATTCTGTTATTGACAACTATATGTTGGATAGGATAACGGAGATCGCCATTAAGCTCCTGCATGACGGAGTAGTATCAGCGCAATATCATAATGTAACCGGAAATACGTTGACTTCATTGGCTGTCGGAATTTATTATAGAGGCGGGCTTTCCCGAATAATAACCGCTGTTGTCACACAAGGATTAAAGAACGCTACCCGCCCTAAATTGAGCAGAGGAGACGGACTTGGAGTGATAATGGTAAGAAGCTATGAAAACGGAAGGCTTATACCTATAAAAAAGTACAATCTGATTGATACTAACGGAGAATACGGATTAACCACATCTGTAAATTTCCTCAAGAATTATAGGTCTCCTCGTGATGTAATAGGGTTGGTAATGTGCACAGGTACTGAATATTCCAACTATTTGGAATCCAAGAAAGGACTGAATGTGCTTTCCGACACATACGATTACGCAGAGAGCATAGCTAAGATGACATTTAAACCGATGTAAGTTATGGGATACGAGCAGGATTTTAAATACAAAGACGCGCTTAAATCATTGTTTAATGCAGCAGCTGCGGTTAGTGATAACGTGTTTACCAATGACCGACCCGCTGCCGTTCCTAAGCAAATGGATAATTTCATAGTAGTATCACTACCGGGACAATTGACTTCCTCGACTTACGGATGCGGTTTCGGAAACGTACAAACATACTGCACCGTAGAGGTCTACGTGAGATTAAAGAAAAGCGGCGTTGAAGATTTAAATGTAATGGATGCCCTTGTTGGGAAAGTCCTTTCCTTGTTCCCGATTAGTGACAGTGTCATCACCGTCTCTAACCCAAAGCTGACACTGAAAGGTAATGACGGATTAGGGTTTAGCGCTACATTGATAAGGGCTGACCTTGTGATAAAATAAACATAAAATAAACAATTAAAACTTTTTATTATGGCAATGAAATCAAAACAAGAGTTGAAAGAAGTGTTTAGCGGTCTTTCTTCTATCATGCTGGTAAAGGGTGGTATTACTGACTTTGCAACAGTGGAGCCGGATTTTGACTTGCCCGTTACTGTGGATTCCCTGAACCTGTCCCAAGCAGAACCCACGTTGAACCGTACAAAGGTACATGGTCTTCAAGCGGACTGGGCTGTAACAAGTACGGCAGGCGATATTACTTTCGCTGCTACTGTACCAAGTATAAGCGAGGATTTGGTTAGTTTCTTCCTCGGAGAAGCCAACAAAGTAGCAACTTCTACCGTAAACGGACAAGAGTATTCCGGAATCTCCGTAACTCTGAACAGTAAGAAGATTAATGCAGGTTTTGCGTTGTTGAGCGAAGACGGAAAGAAATGTATATTGGTTAAGAAAATGGCTATCTACGCACGCCCGTTGTTCGAGAACGCATCCACCACTCCGTTTGCATTTGCGCTTAGTGGAACGATTGAAATTGAAGACGGTGCAGCATCCACTGCTGCTTCTGACGACAATATCGCGTTCTTAACAAAAAAAGCCTCCTGACCGTAGCTCCTACTTCCCTGTCTTTCGTCAGCAGCGCTGATAATACAGGGAAGACCATTACAGCTACAACAGAAGAAAGCCCAGTATCTGCTTCATCAACAGAAACATGGTGCAAGACTTCCGTAAGCGGCAAAGTGGTAACGGTCAAGGTTGATGCAAATAATGGAGCATCTGTCAGAACTGCCATTGTGAACATTTCTACCGCAAGCAAAGCAGCAGCAGTAGAAGTTACACAGGCTGGTACTGGTACCTAATATTAATGGCGGTGAGCTTTATGCCGCCGCCTTTTCTTTTTACACCTCAAAACATTATGAACGACAAAACGATAACTCAACCTACTTCGGTAGAACAGGAAAGACTTGATGAAGTGCTTGAGAACAGCACAGACTATGTATCTCTTCGCGAAAAGGAGATTGGAATAAAGTGGCTTCACCGGGGAACGATAAGAAAGCTGACGCACACCTTTATATCATGCAAACAAGACGATGAGGTGACAGCCCGATGTGCGTCCCTTATAATCCTGAATAACTGGTGGAAAATAAGGCTTTTCCATTGGATACATTGGCGCATTCTGTGGAAGAAATATACGGACCAAGAACTGACAAGTGTCGTTGCTCTTGGTAAAAAAAAAGTGGAATTTCAGAGACTTCAATACTTGAACATTACCATGTTCTTGACAGGAATGAAGGACACAGTGATGACGATGACGAGAAAGGAAGCAGATCGTATCCTTCAAGAACTTCGGCAGGAGCAGCCTTTGCAAACGGAGAAAAACATCCCGAATTAACCCGCCCTCTCGTTCTCTTTTGGGGAATGGTGAATATCCCTAACTGGTACATGGACTGGGTGCTTACCAATGCTCTGTATGAGCTTCTTATATGTGATGCTCCTATTGTAGTGTACAATAATGACGATAAGACAGACAAGGGAATGCACACTTCCAAAGAGATGAAAGAGCTGACAAGAAAATGGGAGGCAAAAAGGAAAGAGCAGGAAGCTAAAGGACAAAGAATATCTCTTAATGATTTTATAGTAAACGGCGTTAACGCTATTAAAAAGGACACAAAATAACAATCGACATGGCAGACCTCGGAAATTTAAATTTTGGGATTCACCTGAAAAATTATACAGAACAGGAATACGAAGCTATCAAAAAAAAGCTCGTCAACATGCACGCAACCGTCAGCGCGAAAGTAGGATTGAAGGTTGATGTAAAAGAGATTGAGGATAAAGTAGATTCCTTGCTGAAAAACAAGACGTACAAGGTGAAGCTTGAGGTGGATAGTGAGAGTATCAAGAAGCTTACAGAAACCTTTAAAGGGCAAGGTGTGAATACAAGCGAATTAAGAGCCATGAGGGGTGTTTCTCAAATAATGCGTGCCGACGCTTACGCCAACTCTCAAAAGGCCCTTGAGCAGCTTAGAAACGCCCGTTTACAAGCAGCAAAAGCCGCAGATACGCATAATTCCGCTATGAAGCGGGCAAATACAACCATGTCTTCCCAGTCTCGAATAGCCGGAGAGTTAAGAAATCAAATCGCCAACGTGTATTCCATATATACAGTAGAGCGTTTTGTTAGGGGATTATATACCATTGGTGGGGAGTTCCAAAAACAACGCATCGCACTGACCTCTATTATCGGAGATAGCATGAAAGCTGAAACGATATTCAACCGCATCAAGGAGTTAGCGGTGGCTTCCCCGTTCCAGTTTAAGGAATTAGCGTCATACGCAAAACAGCTTTCTGCATATAGTATCCCCTACGAAGAGCTTTACGATACGACTAAGCGGCTTGCTGATATTTCCGCGGGTGTCGGTGTTGATATGGGACGTATCATATTGGCATACGGACAAGTTCGTAGTGCCGCGTTTCTTCGCGGGCAAGAGCTTAGACAGTTCACAGAAGCAGGCATTCCGTTAGTTGATGAGCTGGCGAAACGGTTTACCGTTCTTGAAAATAAAGTTGTTAGTGCTGGAGACGTATTCGATAAGATCAGCCGAAAAGAAGTCAGCTTTGGCATGGTGAAAGATGTTCTTTGGGAGTTAACCAATGAAGGCGGGAAATTCTACAACATGCAGGAAGCTCTCGCAGAAAGTCTTGCGGGTAAATGGAGTAACTTGCAAGATGCTTGGGATGTAATGATGGCAGACATTGCAGAGGGTAATAGTGGCGTCCTTTCTGATAGTTTGGAAATACTTACCAAGCTGATGAAACATTGGGAAACCGTTGCCGATATACTTGGCATGTTGGCGTTTGTATATGGTTCGTATAGAACTGCTGTTATGTTGACAAATGTCGCAACTAAGGGATTGCTGGTTGTGCAAAATGCGTTAAACGCTGCAATGAAAAAGAATCCAATAATTTGGATTATAACTCTTATCGGAACCGTAGTAGGAGCATTGGTTATGTTTCGAGAGGAAGTCAAAACTACAACAGAAGTTATTACAGATTTAAATAAGACTATTTCCGATACGAACGATAAGATGAAGGGGAACAAGGCCGTTGACGGACTTATAGACCGATACGAAACCCTTAGCCAAAAAGCCAACAAAAGCGCAGAAGAAAGCAGGGAATTAGGACGTATAACCAAGAACTTATCTAACACCTTCAAGGATGCAGTAACCCAAACAGACAAATACGGAGTAGCAATATCCCTTTCTGTTGAGAAGATGCGAAAACTTTCTCAAGAGCAAAAGGAATTGTATAAAAAGCAATTTATCGGCACCATGGCAAATGCGCAAATACAAAAGCAGAGCGTAGATGTTGAAAGAGAAAGGCTTGCCGGGATTATCAGAGAGGGTGGATATAGAAGGTTTGACGAGACAGGAAGAGAACTATCCTTTGCCAAATATAAACCGGAGGATATTACTAAAGCAAGAAACAGACTGTTGGAACTTGAAAAGCAAAGTTTAGACTTGGCTAACATTATAGATACAGCCAGACAGTCTTATCATTCGATGAGCCAAATAGATATAAGTAAACCATTGACTGATTGGGAAAAGGAAGCAAACTTGCTCGCTGGAGATTTGAATGTCATAAAGCCTAAAGAGAGTGAATCGTATGAAGAATACATGAGCAGGTTGTCTACTAATATAAGTGATTTAAAAAAGAAAATAGACAGCCTTAATCCGGATAATAAATTTTCAGAAAAACAATTAGCGTCCTATAACAAAGAACTTGATACGACAAGGAAAATATACGAAACGTTAGGCGGAAGAGAAAAGTCAACAGATACAGCCAAAGACCCTATTGCCGAGCAATGGAAGAATCGTGCCGACCTCATAGAAAAAGCTATATCCAGCTACGAGAAATGGAGGAAAATAGAGGGGGAAGAATCGGCCTCTCAAAGAGTAAAGAATATACCCGAATTTGCACCCGTATTTGATAGCAAGGGGGTAAATTTAGACTTGAGCGATCCGAGTAAGGCGTACAAGTATATCCAAAGCCAGCTGGATCAAAGCAAGGAGAAGCAAAAAGATTTATATGTTTCTCTTGGCGTTAAGATAGACAAAGAGCAGATTGAAAACGCAAAAAAAGAAGCCGATAACGCCTTAAAGGAAATAGAGAAATATATATCTCAAGCCGGAGAGAAATGGGACTTGTATAAAAAGCTATTTGATGCGACCGGAAACAAAGCACTTTCCATGAACATTGCTTTCGGTGAAAACATATCATTTGAAAGCATTGTTGAAGATTTCCGCAATCAGCTTGGAGATGCCCTAAAAAAGACAGGAAGCAAGTTTTCCATTACTGATGTCCTTGCCATGAAAGAGGATGATGTAAAGAAGCAATTCGGAGAAGGAATCATTTTAAAGTTGTATCAAGCAATAAGCGAGGAGGGCAAGAAAATGCGGTCTGAAAGCATTGAAAACCTTTCAGGCATGATAGAAGATTATAAAGACTATTCCCAAAAGATAGAAGACATTGAACGTAACCGTCAAAAGAGCATTGCAGATATAGAGAAAAACAGGGGAAACATAGGCAGCAAAGAGGCCGACACCCTTGTAAAAGAAGTAAACAAGCGGGCGCAAGAAGACACCTCGTCTGTGCTATTCGACCAATTCAAGGAAAGCAGTGACTGGGTGCGTATCTTTGATGACCTTGACCGGGTATCTACATCTACGTTAGACGACATGATTTCTAAGGTAGAGGAATTTTCCCAAAAGCAAGGATTATCAATCGAAGACACCAAAGAATTGGTAGAGGCGTTGCGTAAGCTTCGTGGAGAATTTGCAGAAAGAAGTCCGTTTAAGGCGTTGGAGGCCTCTTTTAGCAGCATTAAGGAGGCTAAAAACAGGCTGGAAGCATTGAAGAGCAGCGGAGCTTCTAAGGCAGAAATAGACGCAGCGGAGAACGATTTAAATTCGGCTTATTCCGACCAGTCAAAGGCTATACAAGGCGTAATCGGTAAGTTTGATGCGCTTGCAGGAGCTGCGGATTTCTTAGGAGGAGTGTTTGAAAATCTTGGACTGGGAACAGGCCTTTCAGATGCTGCTGGAATTTTGGGAGGAGGGATGCAAGGAGCATCGCAAGGCATGGGAATGGCGACTTCTTTATTCGGGGCATCAGCAGGTCCTTGGGGAGCAGCAGCAGGTGCAGCGTTAAGCCTTATTTCCGGCATTGCGCAACTACATGACAAAAGACTTGAAAGAAGTATCCAGCGTAGCAAACAAAGAGTTGAGGAATTAAAGTCCGCCTACAATCAATTAGGAAAATCCATAGATAGATCGCTTGGTGGAGACGAAAGCATAGAGCGTGCCATGTTGCTATATGAACAGTTGGAAGAACAAGTTAAACGCGCCGGGAGTTCGCTTACCGAAAGCTATAAAATGCAATTCCGAGTATTAAAGGACGATGGTTCGGACTATGTGGAAGAATTAAAAAAACGGATAAAATCAATGGAGAGCCTCCCAGCCGGGTTGCAGCGTTTTACGGGATTAAACTTTAAAATAGGTGTAGACAAGGAAGCGCTGGAGGCATTGGAAAAGGTTGGCGTAGGAAAGGAACTTGATAACAGCGTCCTTAAACAATATCAGGCCCAATACGTGGGACTTGTTTCTCAACGAGCAGAGATAGAGGGACAATTAAGAAACGAAGAAGGGAAAAAGAAATCTGATGCAGGAAAGATACAAGACTATAAGAACCAGCTTGCGGAACTGAACGAGCAAATCGCCTATTTCGTGGAAGATCTCACCAAAGATTTGTACGGAATAGATTTTCAGGATTGGGCAAGTCAGATAAGCGATGCGCTAACGGAAGCCTTTGCCAACGGAGAAGATGCAGCGCAGGCTTTTGACAACGTAGTGAACAACATCATGCGAAGTGTTGCCAACAACATATTAAAGAACTTGGTAATACAGCCCATGTTTGAAAAGTTACAGGATAAACTTTTCGGAGAAAAAGGCCTGTTTAAGGAGTTTACAGATATTCAAGACAATGGCGCTGTTGCAGCAGGGGCTATAAAAGACTTTTTCGACAATGAGGGGAAAGCCATGATAGATGCCTCGCAATCTTTCCTTGAAGCCTTTGATAAAGCTACCGGAGGAGCGCTTACGGCTACCGGGGAATCTTCCACTTCCGGATTAACAAAAGGAATACAAGGTGTAACAGAAGATACGGCAAACCTTTTAGGTTCATACCTGAATAGCATCCGACAGGATGTAAGTGTAAAACGTGCTCTTCTTGAAAAATTAGGAAATGAAATTTTCCCAAAGTACAATATTCTCGCAGAACAGCAACTAACGCAATTAAGAGCGATAGCTAACAATACGCTAAGAAGTGCTCAAAACACAGAAGCCAACTTGGCTGTGTTAAAGGAGTTTATGGGATTAGTGGGTATGGTTATAGACAAAGGGAAACGAAAGATTAATATATAAAATTATGAACGACAAGGATTTAAGCAGAATATTACTCAACCAAGCAGTATCGCTGGGATTATGTACGGAATGGACAGAACAATGGGGTTCTCCCGATCAACAAGCGTTAATTGACAAGTATTTGCATGGGATTGATTTCTGTATAGACAAAGGGTATCCTACCAATACTTTCATAAAGGAAAACTTCGATAAGGATATTCTTCACAGAAACAACATATTTGTTGATGAAGATATACAAAAGCGAAATATGAGCCACACAGCCGTACTGAACGGAAGATGTAAAGGTACTCTCCTATTTGACGGTTTCTCTATATGTGATTTGTATGTCCGTCATGATAGCGAAGTGACTATTGACTGTTCTCAATATTGCAAGATATTCATTAATGTGTATGACCGGGCAAAGGTAAACGTAATTCAAAGAGGAATAGCCTCTGTATATGTATATATTCATGGAGAGGACTGTGTAGTAGAAACCGAGGGAGATGTATTGCAAAGAAAAAGCCAGATGTAGTGTCTGGCTTTATTATTTTATCTAAATAACAGTCAATTTATAAGCTTGCAAGCCACTTCTTGTCTTTTCGAGTATTCAGCCAAAGAGCAAATAAAAAGGCTAAAGCTCCAGAACCTCCCAAAACGATTAACAAACCTTCCATAATTACAGTTCTCTTAACCACTTCTTCCCGGATTTGGTTTTAAACCATATAAGTATGCCACTTGTGATAATGGTTCCTATTGTATATACTAAGCTTAAAAAATCCATATATCCTCCTATTATTATTTTTTCTTTTTCGCCCTATCTCTATAAGGTGTCGCATTATATATTCCGTCTATATGCTCAAATAATTGAGGCTCTACATTCGCCTTCATGGGGTCTAATACAAAATCTATACCTTCTCTCCTTGCAAGTTTTGAAGCCGGGACAAAATCAGAATCCCCCGAGAAAAGAACAATAGTATCAACAAATCTTTTTAAAGCTAACGAAGCTATATCAATCCCAATTTTCATATCTATTCCTTTTTGTTTAATATCCAAAAACACATCGGAATCTGACAAATCTTCAATTTTTGTTTTGCCATTCAACAAATCTTTCACTTTGGAAGAACGTATCTGCCAATTATGATTGTCTTTTAACTCCCCCATCCGTATGGCTACTTTCCTTTTCTGTTTAAGTGCACTTATCAACTCGTTCTTAAACTTGAATTCTTCCGTCTTACTGAAATCTATCGCTTTCTTAGATACCGGATTATGCGCCTTTTTATCCAATGGATAGCAATCGTAGTAGAATATCCTATAAAGTGTATTACGGTCTCCCACATGCTTCATGCACATTGTGTATAGCCTCTCCGCTACTTCTGAACCGCTCATCTTCTTTTCGCTATTATAAAGATAATTAAATCTTTTTATAAAAAAACCGCCATCTACCAATACGGCAACCTTTACAGGTGGGAAGTTGTTGTCTTTTTTCATTATGGTTATTTATAAAAAATGCCCAGGGGTCGGCATACCCATTATTTAAGGATAAGCGGCAAGAAGCTGCTTTCGGGTATGCGTAGCCATGAGCGTAATTATGATGCAAATATAGCGACTAAAGTTTATATTGCAATAAATCACTTATTTTTTTATACATGTTTAATAGCATACAACGAAGTGGCACCAATCTAAATGTTTAGTTTTTAATAGATTACTTATTAATACAGAATAACTTTCTCTCACAAACAAATCAAGCGGAGTTTCCTCCGCTTGACCTGATGTAATTTAAATATTGTCAGAATGAATAACCTACTGCTATTGATAATTGTGAATAATCGGCCTTCTCAATAAGGGGCCAATCTCTCTTCTGATATTTGTATCCAAGTTCTACGAATATATTTCCATTCATAACCGGGAAGTCAACACCGAATGCAGGTTTAGCCATAAAACCTAAATCGTTTTCGTCTGCATAATCTGAACATGAAATAAAAAATGTATATCCTAAATCAAGAGATAAATAAGGAGAAATACCTCCTTTTATAAAGTTAAATTTTCCGTTTACAAATAATGGAACGTATAAGGCGGTTTCTTTATAGTCCTTATAATACTTATCCGTAATCGGGCTTACACCAGCTTTCTCATACAAATGTTTGCACCAAGATACGCCCGTACCGACTCCCAATCTAAAGTTTTCATTAAACCTGTATCCAGCGAGAAACTCTGCTCCAAAAGACTGGTTTTTGTCATCGTCAATACCTAAATCATATCCAACCTTGACCTGTGGTTCAAACTTGCTTTGCGCAAAACACATATTTGTCGCTACTATGGCGACAAATAGAAACAAAATAACTTTTTTCATACCTAATATTTATTTGACTTGTTTTATTGCTATTCCTGAAACTTCCCAATATCCATTATTGTACTTATCGGTTCTAACTCGTTTTACATCAAAGTTCACAATGCCGTCTGCTCCGATTTTCTTGCACTCTTCTACTATTTTATCCATCATTCTTTCGGGCGTAGCCTTGTATCCTAAAACCTTATTTGTATATTTATCAATCTCTTCTATTATCCCATTCTTCCCTTTTAGTTCTACGTTTATACTCTTGCCGGACGTAAAACTTACATTTATCATTGATAGGGGTTTAAAATTTACTCCGGAAGATGTTGGATTAATAATAAATCCTTTTTCTGCGTATTTCCTAAAGTCCAACATGCTTACGCTCTCCGAATAAAACGTTTTTGCACATCCGCTAAGTAACACACAACAGATTGCAGATAATAAAATCTTTTTCATAAAGCATTTGTTTTGTTAATTAATGTGCGGCAAAGTTAACAACTTTATATTGATAAATATTATTTTATTTATGATTTATTGTAACAACTATTGTATGTTATAAAACACATCCACCCTTTTATTATCCGAATCACTTGAGAAAATCACCTATTTTCTATATATTTGCACAAAAACATAGAAAATACATGAAAGTAGTTGATTTTCTAATAAGAAGTTTGCGCTTTCAAAGATTATATCTATCTTTGCAGTGCGACACTTTTATATACATATTTGGATTGGGGATTTTTTATGCCCTATATTGAACTACTGCCCAAAATATAAGCAGAGGTTTCTCCGTACATATTTCGCCCCAAAGCCAATATGGAAGTGTCGCAACTTGGAGAAAGCCTCTGCTTTCTTCTTATATTATTAACTTTTAATTTTCATTGTTTATGCGACACTTGAATGAAAATCAAATCTTCCAATACAATGGAAGTCCTATTACCTTTCAGAAAGGCGATAGTGTAATGGTGAACGCCACCGAAATGGCCAAACCGTTTGGAAAACGCTGTAATGACTTTTTGTCAACAAAACAGACAAATGAGTTAATTAGCTCATTATCAGCCAAAACGGGAATTCCCGCAACGGGTTTAGTTACTGTAAATCAAGGAGGTAACAATCAAGGTACATGGTTACATGAGGATTTGGCATTGATCTTCTCTCAATGGCTTTCTCCTGATTTTTATTTATGGTGCAATGACCGCATCAAAGAGCTTCTCCAATACGGCATGACCGCCATGCAGCCAACTTTGGAGCAGATGATAAACAACCCTGATCTTGTTATCAGCCTTGCCACACAGTTAAAAAATGAGCGTGAGGAAAAGGCGAGATTAGAACAAGAAAAGAAGCAGCTTGAAGAGAAGAACGCCAAACTAAAACCCAAAGCCGACTTTGCCGAAGCCGCTTTCAAAGCAGAGGGCAAAGTAGACATAGGTCAAGCCGCAAAGATTCTCAACCTCGGTTTTGGGAGAAACACCCTTTTTAAAAAGCTAAAGGAAGTGGGCGTATTCTTTAAAGACAGGAACGAACCGAAACAAAAGTACATTGACGCAGGGTATTTTGAAATGACGCTGTTACCGCCTATACACAGAGACAGCCACCCCGACATATTATATCAAAAGGTACTTTGTAAGCCCAAAGGACTTGCTTATATCAATCAGTTGTTCGGTGGGAAACCTTCTGACAGAAAGATTTCGCCTATAAAATAGTATAGCGCAACAACACATATTTGCGTAGTATTTAGTAAATTTGCAGAAAACGAGCAGGTTATGGAGCGAATAAGACTTACAAAGGAGGAAAAGCAAGCATTTAGGATTGTTTCGGAATTTGGCGGAGAATGTCCTGTTACATATCCGAAGCATGTATTTGCCGCATCTGTTCGCTCCATTGAAAGAAAAGGGTTGGTAAAGGCTTCTTATTTGGTTGGCGGTCAAGTGTGGAGTGTCAAACTCACCGAAGAGGGAAAGCATTACCTTGCCGTTAATCCAAACTTGCATAATCCTGTTAATTGGAATTTAATACTTTCCGTCATAGGTATTATTATATCTATTATAGCCTTATTCGTAAGCTGCATGAGGAAATACTAATCGCGCTATTTAATAAATTAGCAGTCGGTTCAAATGCCCGATAGCCATAACTATACCCTATTATTAATATCTGAACAAATATTTCATCATGGAAGAAAAAATATACGAATTGCAGAAAGAGAATGTTTCCCTTGCGAGACAATTATTGCGCCTGTCCGAAGATTTACAGATGGCGCACGAAAGAATAGATGAGCTTGAAAAGACGCTGAAAGGGAAACGCATGATAAATCCATACATGAAAATAGTTACTCCGGGCAAATGAAATTTATATGGCCGGATAGTATTGGCTATTAATCATAAGCAGAAACGATAAAAATCATCTATTTTCTATGTTTTTATATTGATTATTTAGAATATATTCTATATATTTGCATCAACATTGAACAAGCCAAAGAGCTGATTAACGGTATTCCCGTTAGTTGGCTCTTTTTGTTTTTTTACAACACAAACTCAAGATAACACATGGCAAAGCTTTACAGTATCTATTTTCAAAAGAGTAAGCCGGGAAGTCCTGTTATTGATACAAAGTCCCAATGGGGAGTTGTGTGCAAGGACTTTCCGTTTGCTGTTTACGGAGAAACTAAAGAATTGCCGAAGAGAGACTGGAAAGACGAGGACGGAGAGGATACATTTATCCCTGATAGACTTTACATGCAAGCCTATGAACTTGACGTGGAATTTGCATACAAGGGAGAAATGGATACAGCTAATGAAAAGGTGATTGGCTTTTTGGATTACCTTTCCGGCAAAGACAATTCCGGTGCAGAGCTTAAGGTTTACGACACCTACACCAAGATAGGCAGGCAGGGCGTCTACTGCAAATCCGTAGAACCGGATCTTTTCGTTCGCAAGACTGACGAGGGAGATGTGTTGACATTCAGTGTTACATTCCGGGTTACTGACCCTCAAACCCAAATAACACTTTCGATCTAATGGGACGGTTTACGGTATATAGCAAGGACGGACAAACAGTCAGATGTGTACTGGATAAGCTGGAGTACACCGGGGTTTTCATGGCGGAACGCGCGTGCACATCAACTTTTATATCTGATGTCAAAATCAACTTTGACGTATTTGATTACATAGATTATAGAGGAGAACGGTTTGAACTGGAGCTTCTTCCTACGGTAAAGAAAATATCAAAGCATCAATACAGTTATGACCTTAATTTCGTTTCTCTGAAATACGAACTTGAAAGGTGCATGATGCGCAATATTGTTCCCAGCGACAACGGAATAGTCTACCCTACTCCTTTAGTTGTTGAGTTTACCGGAACGGTCAAGTATCTTGCAGAAAGAATACAGGCATGTTTGGACGCCATGTACGGGAAAGGTGTATGGAGCATAACCCTTGCAGATGGCGTAGACAGCGAGGAAAAGAACATCTCCATGAGTAACCAAAACTGCTGGAGCGCTCTTTCTCTTGTAAACACAGAATACAAGCTGAATTATTTCGTAAAAGGAAGAAGCGTTACCATTGGCGGTGCGGAACCGGTAGTGAATAATGTTTTTGAATACGGCAAAGGTAAGGGGTTATATGAGATTGAACGAATATCTGATGCGGACACAGGGATTGTAACTAAGTTACGAGCCTATGGTGGCACAAGAAACCTTGATTACAGTTATCCGAAAAAGCCTGAATGGACTGACAGTGTTCTCCCCGCCAACTACGCCTTATCTCCTCTTCGTCTTATGCTGCCAAGTTTTAAGACTGACGGAGTTACCGACTTTGTGCTGGCGTCAAACGAGGCTATCGCCAAATACGGGATTCGCGAAGGCGTGATAACCTATGACGATATTTATCCCTCTATTACGGGGATGAAGAACTCTGCCGGACAGGCTATTGACGAGATAAAGAGTGTTGACGCAATAACAAGTGAAACGCAACCCACTTTTACGGTACAGCTTTATGACTTGGGATTTGACTTAAACGAAAGCTATATGCCAGAAGCGCAGCTTTCCATGAAAAGCGGTGCATTGCAAGGGTATGCCTTCGCTATTGCCAAAATAGTCAAGGCTTCGGATGGCAGCTACACCCTTACGCTCGGAAGAAACACCCTCGAAGAAGCGGATACAGATAATTTCACAGTTCCTAACAAGGACTGGAACATGAAAGCCGGGGACAAGTTTGTTCTTCTGAACATACTTATGCCACAAGAATATATTCGTGCTGCCGAAAACAGGTTATTGGAAAGGGCTAAAGAGTATCTTGCCAAATACAGCAGCACAAACTACTCTTACAATATAGGCGTTGACGAGATTTTCATGGCAAGAAACGCTAACTTCTATAATGAAATAATGGAAGGTAAGCGGCTTACTGTGAATGATCCCGAAATGGGGATAGACCATGAGAACGTGATAATACAGTCTCTCTCTATAAAAGAGGGAGAAGGGTTAATACCGACATTTGAAGTAACCCTGAATAATGAGCCAAGCGCAAGCACCCTTGAAAGAATACAAGGACAGATTAGCGAGATTGAAACATCTGTAAATAATAAGTTTTCATCACAAAGCGAACTAAGCAAACAATATAGAAAGAAGCTCGACAAAGTCGTTTGGGACAGAAACCTTGAAGAGAGGGTTGACGACAACGGAAAGGAATACTTGTTCCTAACCAAACCGTTGATTACCGCCTACGGAGTAACCATGTACGCAGGCGCAGACGTTCAAGTACCTTCAAT
>OCAV01001428.1_pt1 | contig 15626 bp, 12 predicted proteins | sample 1538331 | NCBI WGS metagenome assembly OCAV01 (sample SAMEA2580297, study PRJEB22360) | human gut metagenome | biome: human gut; feature: human-associated habitat; material: faeces | place: Denmark | collected 2008/2010
TTTTGTTCCTCTTCTGAAAGATTTTCCATTCGCATCAAATCTGCATAGCCAATAATCGACGTAAGCGGTGTTTTCATCTCATGGGCAAGACTTCCCATAAATTCTTCCTGATTTTTTAATAGTTGATCTAATTTCATCAATTTTTCTACCAATTGCTCTGTCATATAGTTAAAATTAATTGAAAGTTCTCCAATTTCATCTTTTGTATTTACTGATACTCTGACCGAATAATCACCATCTGCAATCTGTTTTGAAACTTGTGATAATTTTTGCAATGGCCTTGTAAGAATTGATGCAAGAAAATATGATAAGATAATCTCCATTCCTATAACTACCATGAAAATCTTACGAAAACTTATGAGTTGCTGATGCCTTGTTTCATAAACTTCAGAAATATCATAGGAGCCTTGAAACACCATCGTTTCTTTTCCATAAGTGATCTTGCTTGTAATCTGATAAAAAACTTTATTTTTATTTTTAAATATCACAGCCTTCCCTTGTTTGCTCGAAAATCCACTACTTTTTCTAAAATTGTCATTTTTCCGATTATAATAAAGTGGCTGTTTCCACTGTACTACACCATCTTCTTCTTTTAACAAACGAACAGAGCTGTCTCTTAACAATCTTTGTCTGTTTAATCGTTTCAAAACACTTACAAACGTCTGGTTTTGATAAGTATCATCCATCTCATCAATTTCTTTTAACATTCTTAAGATCATCTCATAAGAACCTCTTGCTGATTTCTTTTCCTGTTTTATGGAAGCTTCATAAGAATACTGAATTAAAAGCATTCCTCCAAATCCAAAAGAAAATGATACGATCAGCATTGTCACGATCATTAATTTCCAACGAAATTTCACTTTGCTACCTCCAGACGATATCCCATCTTTGGAACAGATATCAAATAGTTTTCCCATCCAACTTTTTTACGCACTCTCTGTACATGAAGATCAACGGTTCTGCTTCCAGGGATATAATCTCCACCCCATACACGATCATAAATCATTTCTCTAAGCAAAACACTTCCTGGATTTCTTGCAAATAACAGCAAAATATCATATTCCTTTTTTGTCAGATTAATATAAACACCATCTTTTAATACAGTTCTTGAATCTGTATCGATTTCCAATCCTAAAATTCGAATCATGCGATCTAGCTTTTTATATCGTCTTAATACGACTTCAATTCTTGCTAATAACTCCATAATCTCAAATGGTTTTACAATATAATCTTCTGCACCAAGTCTTAATCCATTTACTTTATCAGACAATTCTCCTTTCGCTGTGAGAAAGATCACTGGTATATCTAATGGTTTTACATATTCTAAAATTTCAAATCCATCAGCTCCGGGCAGCATAATATCAAGTAAGATCAAATCTGGATATTTCTTTTCAATCATATCGATCGCAGAAAGTCCATCATATGCACATTCACAATGATAACCGACCTTTTTTAAACTTAATGCGATCAGATTTGAAATTGGTTTTTCATCTTCAACGATCATGATGTTTACCATATTTACTCTCTCCTTATTGTTATATTTCCTTATTGTTTTCTATCTTTGCTGCCCAAAACCGTTTTTTATCTTAACACTTTTATGCATCAAATTTGCATCAATTCATCTCTTACGTAAAATTTTCATAAATGAAAAAAGGAACAAAAACAGGCACAATTCCTGCTTCTGCTCCTTATTCTTACTCTGACCAAAAATTATACATACTGAATATTGGCTACGCTTGTACTAAACGCATAACTTACCATATTTAATATACTTTTTACAACTGTCGTACAAGCATGCACGATATATCTAATATCTTCTTCCACTGTATGTGCAAGTTTCATATATGAATTATGAATGCTTCGGATATAAGATGTCAATTCTTCTACGGAATCATACGCTACAACTTGTTCTTTAATCTTTAAAGCTTCTTCTGTCTTAAGAAAAGCTTTCATTCCATATTTTAAATCACGCTCATAATAGCAGTGATCTTTTACATTCCCTGGATAGTGGTTGTTATGCGGAAATGTAAAATAGTCCGCAATATAATGAACGATCACACCAAGACGTGCACAGCGTCTCATATTCATTCCTTGTTCTTTATTGTAATTCGCAATAAATTTTGAAATCTTATGTTCAATATCATCAAATGTAATATCAAACTTATGAGGTGTCGTCACAAAAGATGGTCTGCAGTCTGGCCAGATACTTCCTACATAAAATGGCAATCTATAATCAAATACATTATCAAGTTCCATAGAATCCATGATCTGTCCTGCAAGTGAAATATGTGATTTCTTTCTCATATAAATGATACTCCTTATATAGGGACAATATCTGAACTTATCTTCCCTTCCAGATATCGTCATCAACAGTTTTGTTACACCCTTTGATTCAGATTATATATCCTTGTCTGTTAATATGCAACAAAATGGGGAATTCTTTATATTTTTTTAAGATTTCTACTCTATTTTATTTAATCTTCACAATATTTCCGTAATAAATCTATTATCTTTACACTGTTAAACCCTTTTCTCGCAAAATACCCATAATATTTCTGAAAATTTTCCTTTGTAACTGATCCTTTCTGTCGGATTCTCTTCTGTACTTGCTCCTCCAGAACGTCATCTTCTTCGTATTCATACTCATCAAAGATTCGTTCTAAAATCTCTGTGCCAATTCCCTTCTTTCTAAGATCCATCTTGATCTGAATCCTACTCTTAGTCCCTGCCTTATATTCCATATAACGACGTACATATTCTTCATCATTGATATAGCCAAATGATTCTACATATGCAATCGCGCCTTCTGTGATAAATTCTGGAAATTCTGCTCGCATAAGACGATCTTTTAGTTCTTTTCTTGTACGATCCTGATATTTTAACAATGACATAGCTTTCAACTTAGCTCGGTGTAGTAACAGCTTATTCAATTCTTCAAACTCTTGCTGACCAACCTCGTCTTTTTCATGAAATCCTAATCGTCTTACTTCATTATAATAAAGCAGGCAGTACTTTTCTTCATCGAAGAAAAGCCTAACCTGCTTTGTTCCCACTTTATCTAGTTTAGTGATGATCATTATTCTTCTTCAGAAATCTGAGTCTCTGCCTTCGGATCGTTATTGGCATTCTCAGTGTCTTCATCTAATAATCCATAATGAACACGGATTGCATGTTCTACTGTTTCTGCAATATCTGGATGTTCTTCTAAATACTTCTTGCTATTCTCTCTTCCCTGTCCGATCTTCTCTCCATTGTATGCATACCACGCTCCACTTTTATGAATGATATCTGCATCTGCTGCCAAATCTAAGATATCTCCATACTTAGAGATTCCTTTTCCAAACATAATATCAAATTCTGCCTGTTTAAATGGAGGCGCTACTTTATTCTTAACAACCTTAATTCTTGTTCTGTTACCGATCATCTCTCCTGCCTGTTTTAATGTCTCTGTTCTTCTAACATCTAATCGGATAGAGGAATAGAACTTCAGCGCACGTCCACCAGTTGTAGTCTCTGGATTACCAAACATCACTCCAACCTTCTCACGTAACTGATTGATAAAGATAACCGTACAATTAAATTTACTTACAACACCTGTTAACTTACGAAGTGCCTGTGACATCAATCTTGCCTGAAGACCTACGTGCGAATCTCCCATATCTCCATCAATCTCTGCCTTCGGTACTAATGCAGCTACAGAATCGACGATAATGATGTCGATCGCTCCAGATCTTACCATTGTCTCTGTGATTTCAAGTCCCTGCTCTCCTGTATCTGGCTGAGAGATATAAAGGTTATCAATGTCAACCCCGATATTCTTTGCATAGACCGGATCAAGGGCATGCTCTGCATCAATAAATCCTGCAATCCCGCCTCTCTTCTGGACTTCAGCTACCATATGAAGTGCTACTGTTGTCTTACCACTAGATTCAGGTCCATAAATCTCGATGATACGTCCCTTAGGTACTCCACCTACTCCTAATGCGATGTCAAGACTGATAGAACCTGTTGGTGTTACTTCGATCGTACGGTCTGCCTGGTACTCTCCAAGTTTCATGACAGATCCCTTACCATAGTCTTTCTCAATCTTAACCAATGCGGCATCCAATGCCTTTAATTTTTCTTCCTGTTTCATATATGTTTACTCCTTTTAATTTCAAATATTTATCTTATATTCTTCTATCTTTTAATTTCCTGTTTAGAGTATAGCATATCCTTACACTAAAAAACAAGTGTTCGAACGAATATTTGTTCGGTTTTTATTCGTGATTCTTTTTCTTATGATGATTCTCATAGAAACTCTTCAACCAATGCATGTCTTACCATAGTTAACGCTCTGCATACAGCTGTTTCTCTGACTTTCTGTCTGTTACCGTTTAACTGGTATTTGTTTACTTTCGTCTTTCCATTAACACTGACACCGATGTAAACAAGTCCTGCCTTCTTCTCAGGTGTTTCACCGCCCGGTCCAGCAAGACCTGTGATTCCAACACCGACATTTGAACCAGCCTGTCGTGCAACACCTTCCGCCATCTGTCTGGCCGTATCTTCTGAAACTGCTCCAACGGTATTTAGAGTTTCTTCTTTTACTCCAAGATATTTCATCTTAGCTTCATTTGCATATGTAATAAAACTTTCATTTAAGACATCCGATGCTCCTGCAACATTAACTAACCTTGCTGTAAACATTCCTGCTGTACAGGATTCTGCTGCTGCGATCGTATAATGATGTTTACTTAACATATCAACCACAACATCTTCTAATGTTTCATCTTCTTTTGTCGTAAAAATCTTATGACCAAATCTTCTGTATAATTCTTCTGTTATTGGTGTAACAAGCTTCTTTGCTTCATCTTCACTTACCGCTTTTGCTGTCACTCGAAGATGAACTTCTCCTAATTTGGCATATGGGGCAACTGTAGGATTCGTCTGCTTTTCGATCAAATCTTCAATCTCTGCTGCAACGCGGCTTTCTCCCATACAATCAATCTTCACAACATCAGAGTATAATACCTCTGAACTTAATTCTTTTATAATCGGTTCTACCTGATCATGGAACATTGGAAGCAGTTCATTTGGAGGTCCTGGGAGTAAAACTACTTTCTTCCCTTCTTTTGCATGAATGACCATTCCCGGTGCTGTTCCATTTTCGTTATATAAAACAGTACAATCTCCTGGCACTAATGCCTGTTTTAAATTATTCTCTGTCATGTTACGATGACTTCTCGCAAAATATTCTTTCAAGCGTCTTAGTGCTTCTTCATCTTCTACAAGCTCCTGTCCACATGCTTTCGTTGCAATTTCCTTTGTTAGATCGTCTTTCGTTGGTCCAAGTCCACCAGATAAGATCAAAATATCAGATCTTTCAAGTCCCTGTCTGATTACATTTTCTAATCTTTCTGGATTGTCGCCTACTGTCGTCTCAAAAAAAACGCTTATCCCCAATGAGGCTAAGCGTTCTGATAAGTAGGCAGCATTGGTATTCACGATGTTTCCTAATAAAATCTCTGTTCCTACGCAAATAATTTCTGCTGTCATAAATATTGTTCCTTTCTGGATTTAGTTCCCTTCAGATAAGACCTGTTTATTCTTCACTAAATAATCAACTAAAGAAATAATTGTTAAAGCTGTCGCAATCACGATCAATACATTCTCGATCATAACAGCTGTGCTTGTTCCAAGGTCAATGATCAGCATGATGATCATAAACATCTGGAAGTTTGTCTTAAATTTTCCCCAGTAGCTGGCTGCAATAACGATTCCATTGTCAGAGGCAATCAAACGAAATCCACTGATAATAAATTCTCTTGCAATAATGATGATTGCTACAATGGATGATAAACGATGCATTCCAACTAATGCGATCATAGCTGAACTAACTAATAATTTGTCCGCCAATGGATCCATAAATTTTCCAAAGTTTGTTACCAGATTATATTTTCTGGCAATATGTCCATCTAAAAAATCTGTAAGACTTGCTAGAATAAATACAATAACTGCGATCCATTTGCTACAATTCCCTGCATAATCTGTAAGCAAGAAAAATAAGAATACCGGAATCATAAGTGTTCTTAAAATTGTTAACCTATTTGGTAAATTCATAATCTACTTCTCCTATCACATCATATTCTCTACCCTGGGTAATTTTAACATAAACAAAGTCTCCTGTCATCAGTTCTTCTGGAGAATTTATAAAAACGCATCCATCTACCTTTGGTGCATCCATATAAGAACGTCCAACATAGATGTCATCTTCAAATAAATATCCCTCAACCATAACTTTGATCGTTTTACCAACTAATTGCTGAGTGTGTTCATAGGAGATTTCCTGCTGAAGGCTCATCAATTCATCTCTTCGTGCTTCTTTAACTTCTTCATCAATCTGATCCTCAAATGTCGCTGCCAGTGTGTCTTCTTCTGGTGAATAAGTAAAGACTCCTAAACGGTCAAATTTACATTCTTCCACAAAATTCATTAATCCTTCATGATCTTCTTCGCTCTCTCCCGGGAATCCTGTGATCAATGTTGTACGGATCGTGATATCAGGAATTTCTTGACGAAGTTTCTTGATCACTGCGACCAGATCTTCTCTTGATGTTCTTCTTCCCATTCTCTGTAAGATACGGTTCTCGCTATGCTGAATCGGCATATCAATGTAATTGCAGACTTTTTCTTCTGTCTTGATTGCCTCGATCAACTCATCTGTGATTTCTTCCGGATAACAGTATAACAGACGAATCCATTCGATTCCTTCAATCTTGCAAAGTTCATGAAGTAATAATGGAAGCTGTTTTTCTCCTGTCAGGTCTTTTCCATAAAGTGTTGTTTCCTGAGCTACCAGAACTAATTCTTTCACTCCTTCGGATGCAAGGCGTTTTGCTTCATTTAATAATTCTTCCATTGGAACACTTCTGAAATGTCCACGAATCTTTGGAATGATACAATAGCTGCAACGTTTATCACATCCTTCAGCAATCTTTAAATATGCCATATGATTTCCTGTTGTTACAACACGTTCTACTTCTGAGTTGTCTGGAAGGTAATCAATACTTTCGTAATGTTCAAAATATTCTCCAGCATTCTCTGCCAGTGCCATATTAACTGCTTCCACAATAGAATCATAACTTGTTGTTCCAAGAACAGCATCAATCTCTGGAATCTCTTTTAAAATCTCATCTTTGTAACGTTCTGCAAGACATCCTGTCACAACTAACGCTTTTAAGTTCTGTTCTTTATATTGTGCCATCTCTAAGATCGTATTGATACTTTCTTCTTTAGCATCATGGATGAAACAGCAAGTATTGATCACAATTACATCTGCCTGTGTTTCATCATCTGTTAAAGTGTAGCCATTCTTGGTCAAAAGTCCAAGCATCACTTCACTATCTACTAAGTTTTTATCACATCCAAGCGAAATAAATAATATTTTCATTTCTCTTACTCTCCAAACAGTTTCTTAGATTCTACGCAGTTTTTCATTAACATTGCAATCGTCATTGGCCCAACTCCACCTGGAACTGGTGTGATCGCTGTTGTCTTTGGTGCAACTTTATCATAATCTACATCACCACAAAGTTTGTTATTTTCATTTCTGTGGATTCCAACATCGATAACAACTGCCCCGTCTTTTACATAAGAATCATCAATAAATTTCGGTTTACCAATTGCTACAACTAAGATATCTGCACGTTTGCAGACCTCTTTTAAATCTTTCGTATGAGAATGGCAGATTGTGACCGTTCCGTTCTCACGTAATAATAACATTGCCATAGGCTTTCCTACGATGTTACTTCTTCCGACTACCACACATTCTTTTCCATCAATTTCAACACCAGATCGTTTTAATAACTGAATTACTCCGGCTGGTGTACATGGTAAGAATCCTTTTTCTCCGATCACCATATTTCCAACACTGACTGGGTGGAATCCATCAACGTCTTTCTTAGGATCGATTGCTAATAACACTTCATCTTCATCTAAATGTTTTGGAAGTGGAAGTTGTACTAAAATTCCATTGATCTTAGGATCTTTGTTGCATTTGTCAACGATCGCCATTAATTCTTCCTGTGTTGTCTCTTCTGGAAGTTCATAGCTTACAGATTCGATTCCTACATATTCGCAGGCACGTTTTTTGTTACGTACATAAACGCTTGATGCAGGATCTGCTCCTACCTGGATTACGGCAAGAGCAATATCTTTTCCTTCTGCTTTTAGCTGTGCTACTTCTTCTTTTACTTCATCTTTAATTTCCTGAGAAATCTTCTTTCCATCAATAATCTGCATTGTATTTCCTCGTCATTTCTTTTAAGTATATATTGGCTTTATTTTTGTTGATTAGAATAATCCTGTGATAACTCCATCGTCATTTACATCTATTCCTTCTGCTGCTGGTTTCTTTGGAAGTCCAGGCATTGTCATGACATCACCTGTCAAGGCTACTAAGAATCCTGCACCTGCATTGACATAGATCTCACGGATCGTAATATCAAATCCTTCTGGGCGTCCAAGCTTCTTAGGATCATCAGATAAAGAATACTGGTTCTTTGCCATACAGATTGGAAGATTTCCATACCCAAGTTCAGTCAGTCTCTTCTTCTGACGTGCTGCAGCTGCTGTGTATACAACTTTATCTGCTCCATAAATCTTAGTTGCGATCGTTTCGATCTTTTCTTCTATCGTTGTATCATCATATGTATATAATGGTTTGTAATTGCTTTCTTTATTATCTAATGTACGAAGGATTGCTTTGGCAAGTTCGATTCCACCTTCTCCACCTTTTTCCCATACCTGAGATAATGCAAAATCACAATCTCTTTCTTCGCAGAAATTCTTGATAAATGTAAGTTCTGCCTCTGTATCTGTTGCAAACTGGTTTAATGTTACAACAACAGGAACTCCAAACAATTTTAAGTTCTCGATATGTTTTTCAAGATTTACGATACCTTTGCTTAACGCATCGATATTTTCTTCTGCCAGATTGTCTTTTGGAACTCCACCATTGTATTTTAAAGCACGTACAGTTGCTACTAATACAACTGCATCTGGATGAAGATCAGCCATCTGACACTTAATATCCATAAATTTCTCTGCACCAAGGTCAGCACCGAATCCTGCTTCTGTAATTGCGATATCTGCTAATTTTAACGCTAATTTTGTAGCCTGTACGCTATTACATCCATGTGCGATATTGGCAAATGGTCCACCATGTACGAATGCTGGTGTATGCTCTAATGTCTGGATCATATTTGGTTTAATAGCATCTTTTAATAATGCCGCCATAGCTCCAACTGCATTCAAGTCTTTGGCTGTGACTGGTTCACGGTCCATGTTGTATGCAACGATGATCTTTCCTAAACGTTCTTTTAAATCTGCCATATCATTTGCAAGGCAAAGAATTGCCATGATCTCAGATGCTACTGTGATGACAAAATGATCCTCACGGACAACACCATCCACACGACGTCCAAGTCCGATGACTGTATTTCTTAATGCACGGTCATTCATATCAATACATCTCTTCCATACAACATCTCTTGTATCGATATTTAATTTGTTTCCCTGCTGAATGTGATTATCAAGCATTGCTGCTAATAAGTTGTTTGCAGATGTGATCGCATGAAAATCCCCTGTAAAATGAAGGTTTAAATCTTCCATTGGTACAACCTGTGCATATCCACCACCGGCTGCTCCACCTTTGATACCAAAACATGGTCCAAGAGATGGCTCACGAAGAGCACAGATTGTTTTCTTTCCAAGTTTGTTTAACGCCTGGGATACTCCGACACTTGTTGTTGTCTTTCCTTCACCTGCTGGAGTTGGGTTGATCGCTGTCACAAGAACAAGTTTCCCATCTTCGTTATTCTTAACTTCATCCATGAAATGAGAATCAAATTTGGCCTTGTATTTTCCATATAATTCAAGGTCGTCTTCTTTGATTCCGATATTCGCTGCAACTTCTTTGATCGGTAATAATGTGGCTTCCTGTGCAATTTCAATATCTGTTTTCATAATAGTTTCCTTTCTATAGATAATCTTCTTTGTATTGTTCAAATTGTTCTTCACTCATAAGAACTTTCCTTGGCTTGGTTCCTTCTTCTTCTCCGACGATTCCCGCTTCGCATAACTGATCCATTAGTCTTGCTGCACGGTTAAATCCAATCTTAAAGACTCTTTGAAGACTTGCGATCGAAGCCTTGTCTTTGTCAATAATAAACTCAGCTGCTTTTTCAAAATATTCATCCCTTTCCTGCGATGTTGCTGCTTTGACCGCAGCTGTCTGAATCTTTTCCTGAATGTCTGCACCATAGCTGTCTTCGGCATTATTTTCTTCCTTTAAGAATTCTACAACCTTGCTGACTTCTTCATCACTGACAAATGCACCTTGTACACGGATTGGTTTCTGATATCCAGATGGATAGAACAGCATATCACCTTTTCCTAATAACTTTTCTGCACCATTCATATCGATAATTGTTCTTGAATCGACTCCTGATGATACTGAAAATGCAATTCTTGAAGGTACATTCGCTTTGATCAGGCCTGTAATGACGTTAACAGATGGTCTCTGTGTTGCGATCACCAGATGAATTCCTGCTGCCCTGGCAAGCTGTGACAGGCGCACGATCGCATCTTCTACTTCACCCGGTGCAACCATCATAAGGTCTGCAAGCTCATCTACAATGATAACGATCTGCGGAAGTTTCTTAAAATCTTCCCCTTCCATACCATTCTTGATCGATTCCTCGACCTTCTCATTATATCCAGTTAAGTTTCTTACATTCACTTCTGCAAACTTCTTATATCGCTCTCCCATCTCCATCACAGCCCAGTTTAACGCACTGGATGCCTGCTTCGGATCTGTAACGACCGGAATCAGCAAGTGTGGAATTCCCTGATATGCACTTAATTCTACGACCTTTGGATCGATCATGATCAGTTTCACTTCATCTGGCGTTGCCTTGTATAAAATACTCATGATCAATGTATTAATACAAACTGACTTACCAGAACCTGTTGCTCCTGCGATCAAAAGATGCGGCATCTTGGAAATATCTGACACGATCACCTGTCCAGCAAGGTTCTTTCCTACTGCAAATGCAATCTTTGATCTTGCCTGTGCAAATTCCTGATTCTCGATCAGTTCCCTGAACATTACCATCTGGTTTGTCTTATTCGGAACTTCGATTCCAATTGCTGATTTACCTGGAATCGGTGCTTCAATTCGAATATCTGCTGCTGCTAGGTTTAACTTAATATCATCAGCAAGATTTACGATCTTGCTGACTTTCACACCCTGTTCTGGATGTAATTCAAACTGTGTAACGGATGGTCCACAGCTAATATTGGTAATTGTAACATGAACTCCGAAATCTTCCAATGTTTTTTGTAGTTTTTGTGCTGTCTGCCGTAGTTCTTCTTTATTATTATTCGATGTTTTCTTCCCTTTTTCTAATAGAGATACTGGTGGAAACTTATAATCTCCTTCTCTCGTCCGAACTTGCGGAAGAATCTCTACTGGCTTGATCTTTGTTTCTTTGTCTTTATTCACCAATGATCTCTTTGATGCTTTTGGCTGTACTGGTTCCATTGGTTCTATTGATCGTTCTTCAACTTCTGGAGCTGGTTGTACGATCAAATCATCAAAATCTTTTTGCATCTGAACTGACGCTCTTGGTTCTTCCTCCATCACAGGCATCGGTGAAGCTTCTGATGGTTTGGGTCTTCCTAATCTAAGATCTGGAATATTCAAAGAACGTTTCTTCTTCAGTTCTGATCCTTTCGATTCTTTTTTCCCCTTGACTCGTTGTTTTTTCACTGCTGTTCTTTCTTCATCTTCTTCGATCATAAAGAAATCCACGGCCTTTTTAAGAAAACTAAGGAGTGAGCGTTCCGTTACAAGGATCACTGAAATGATAGATACCAACATTACGACTAAAACACTTCCTGCTCCACCAAGTTCCTTATAAAGAAATGAACCGATCAATGCTCCTATAAATCCTCCACCACGATGCGTTCTTCCACTAAATAAAAATGCCGAATAGGCATCTTTTACTTCAAATACCATTTGAAAAATTGTAGAAATCATGCACAATAGTAAAATCGTAAAGCAAACTTTCTTTATCGCAAGGCTACTATAATCATTTGAAATTAGAAGGATCACTAATAAAAACGCTACAATCGGAACAATATAATATGTTGTTCCAAATGCCCCGAAGAAAAATGTACTAATACTATTTCCTATATATCCACATATCCCAAAATTGCTTAAAAATAAAAAAATGAAAAGAGCAAAAACAACTAATACTGCAATCTCTTTGTAAAATGGTGCAAAATCTTTTTGTCTTTTGCGTGTTCGTTTCTTTGCTGCAGAGGACGTCTTTCTCTTTCTCGTTTTCTTTGCTGCCATAGAAATTGTTACCTCTCTTGCTGTATACACTTTGTATACATAATCTGCGTATTTTCTTATTTTACAATTAAATATCAAAATACGCAAGTCCAACCATAGAAAAAGGAAAATGTATTCCTCTTCCATACATTTTCCTTTTTCTTTTCACATTTAATATTGTGCTGTTTCTGGTGGGACAAAGCTTTCCGCTTCTTTCACAAATTTCTTCACTTGAATTCCTGCTTTTACAACTGGAATATTTGTACCTGCTCCTGCTACACATCCACCCGGACATCCCATTCCTTCGATCAAATAGCCATTTTTCTTTCCTGCCTTTGCTTGTAAAAGCATTTTTTTGCATTCTGCAAGTCCTTCTACATGATCGATCTTTACTTCTGTTCCAGGATAATATTCATCAATACATGCTTTGATCGCTCCGGCAACTCCACTTGCAACTGCATATCCACGTCCTGCTCCAAATGCATCATTTAATTCTTCTTCTTTATCATACGTATTAAAATCAATTTCTTTAGCATCAAACATTCCTGCCAACTCTTCAAATGTGATTACAAAGTCAACCTCACTTCGAACAGTTCGTCTTGATGCTTCGAGTTTCTTTGCAACACATGGTCCTACGAAAACAATTTTAGCATTCGGTGATGCGATTCTTGCCGCTCTTGCTGTTGCAACCATCGGAGTTAATGCATTTGAAATCTCATCGATCACCTCTGGGAAATACTTCTTTCCGAGCATAGACCATGATGGACAACACGATGTCAATAAGAATGGTAATTTCCCTGTTACCACACTATGAACATAATGTTTCGCCTCTTCCAATGCTCCTGCATCCGCACCAACCGCAACTTCCCATACATCTGCAAATCCAATATCAAGAAGTGCTGCTTTAATTTTATTTGGCGTCGCTTTTGGGCCAAATTGCCCGACAAATGCTGGAGCTAAGATTGCAATTACTTCCGAACCTTCATTCATTGCCTTGATCAACTGATAAATCTGAGATTTATCTGCAATTGCCCCAAACGGACAATTTACCATACACATTCCACAGGAAACACATTTATCCGGATTAATCTTAGCCCTTCCTGCATAATCTGTTTCAATTGCTCCAACTCCACATGCATTTGCACAAGGACGTCTTCTTTCATAAATCGCACCATATGGACAAACTTTCTTGCATTGCCCACATTTAATGCATTTTTCCTGATCAATATAAGAGTATCCTTCTTTAAAACTAATAGCTTTCTTCGGACAGACTTCCATACATGGATGTGCCATACATCCCTGACACTGTTCACCTACAATAAATGCTTTTTCTTTACATTCGTTACAAGCAGATGGAATGACCTGAAGAAGTGGCGGTTCATAATATTTTTCTGAAATATTACTTTCATCAATTCCTTTGGTGATTCTTGTTGGCTTATCCGCTGGATTTAAAGACATTCCCATTGCAAGCCTCAATCTTTCTCCTACGATCGCTCGTTCTCGATATATACTGTCTCGATATTTTGCAACTTCCCCTGGTACGATCTCATATGGAAGATCTTCAAGATCCTGTAAATTTTTTTGTTCATAACCAAATTTTGCAATCTCTTTGAAAATTCTTCTTCTGACATTCCGAACCGGTGTCTCTATTCCTCTCATGATGTTTCCTCCTTTTATGATGTTTCGACATGGTTTGTGTTTTTTTTAACATACTTGTTATTCTTATCATACACCAAAACAGGAATATCATAAAGCTATTATCTGTTTTTTATTCAAATTTTCTATTTATTTTTAGATTGATTTATTTTTTCAATCAATTTGTCTGTCGCCTCTTTCATCCCACCCATTTCATCGATCAGACCTTCCTGCACTGCTTTTTCTCCTGAAAGGATCGTACCAACGTCTTTTACCTGCTGTCCGATGTGAAGCATCAATTCTTCCACTCTTTCCTTTCTCATCTTACAATGATCACTAATAAATGTAGTAATGCGATCCTGAATCTTTTCAATATTACGATAACTTTGAATCACTCCGATAAACGTCCCAGAACTTCTCACTGGATGAATCATCATTGTTGCACTTTTTACAATAAATGAATGATCTGCAGCTACAGCAAGTGGTACTCCAATCGAATGGCTTCCTCCAAGAACAAGCGATACGGTTGGTTTCCCAAGCGATGCAATAAGCTCTGCGATCGCAAGTCCACATTCTACATCTCCGCCAATCGTATTGATCAAGATCAAAATTCCTTTAATACTTTGATCCTGCTCTGCCTTTGCAAGAAGTGGAATCATATGTTCATATTTCGTTGTTTTTGCATTCTGTGCAGATAGCTGATGACCTTCAATTTCACCAACGATCGTCATGATCAAAATTCCATTTTCCTGTAACTGTCCAAATTTTTCTATTTCTTTTGTTTCATTATCTTTCATACTAAATTTTACCTTTCCATATTATATTTCTATATAAAAAAAGAAGGAAGTGTCTTCTTACTTCCTTCTTTAGTATGAAATCTAATTTAATTTCTATTCATCAATCTCAAAAGAAATTAACAGATCTTCTTGATTTACCTGTTCTCCTTCTTTGACATAGATCTTATCAACCTTACCATTAACTGTAGAAACAACTGTTGTCTCCATCTTCATGGCTTCGACTGTCATCAGTGGCATGTTCACTGTAACTTCATCACCTTCATTGACAAGAACTTTACCAACTGTTCCTGGAATTGTTGATCCAAGATGTGCTGGATTTGATTTATCTGCCTTGACTCTTCCGTCTGTCTTAACCTCCAAGTTCTTATCAAGGACTTTGATCTCACGGATAGATCCATTAACTTCAAAATCTAACAGACGATATCCATCTTTATCTGGCTCTGTCATATCAATAAATTTGATGATCAGATCTTTTCCTTCATCTAATCTTAGGGTTGTTTCTTCACCTTTTCTTAATCCATAGAAGTATACATGACTTTCAAGTCCTGTTACATCGTTGTAAGCCTCAAAATGTCTGCAATAATCTTCATATACTTTTGGATATAATGCATAACTTAATACTTTCTGGCTTAAAACATCTGGATCTTCCATATTATCCATATAGAAGTTTTCTTTTAATCCCTTTGCAATATAATCAAAATCTTCATCTGGTAATAAGCTTCCTGGACGTACACTGATCGGTTTCTTATCTTTCAATACGATCTTCTGTAATTCTTCTGGGAATCCACCTTCTGGCTGTCCGATCATAC
>OCAV01001435.1_pt1 | contig 15588 bp, 11 predicted proteins | sample 1538331 | NCBI WGS metagenome assembly OCAV01 (sample SAMEA2580297, study PRJEB22360) | human gut metagenome | biome: human gut; feature: human-associated habitat; material: faeces | place: Denmark | collected 2008/2010
TTGGCATTGGGATATCTGTCGATTTCTCTGTCCGCATCAGGCAGGAAAGACCATGCAGCCCGGCATTCTGCTTAATATTTTTCTTCTTTTCCTTTGCTGTTTTTCGTACACTTTTTACAAAGAACGCTTCTGTTTCTACCATATTATCATCATTATATATAATTTGCAACGGGTTTTAAAAAAATATTTTTGTTTCCTAAAAATTTTTTAGATTTTCTATTGATTTTCTAAAATTATCTGCTATGATGAACTTAGGGAGACGAAAAACCTTACGAAGGAGGTACGATCATGGCAGGGTCCAGGTTAGACATGTTAAAACAGATTGCTACAGGACTTGCAGCCCAGTTCGGCGATAACTGCGAAGTCGTGGTTCACGATCTGGCACGCAATGTAGCGGAAAGTTCCATTGTCCATATTGAAAATGGCCATATTACAGGAAGGAAGGTAGGCGACGGGCCGTCCGGCGCAGTGCTCAATGCGATCCGCCATCAGGACGGACCGCTCGCCGACAAACTGTCCTACCTGACCAAGACGGACAACGGACGCATCTTAAAGTCCAGTACCATCTATATTAACGACGACAGCGGAAAACCGCGCTATATACTGTCCATTAATTACGACATCACCAATCTTCTGGCTCTGGAAGGGAGCATCCACTCTCTCACCGCCTGCAAGATCCCAGAGGAATCCGGCAGCGAGGATTTCAACTCTCCAAAGCGGATTACCCACGACGTAAATGAACTTCTGGATGAATTAATCGAGCAGTCCGTAGCGCTGGTTGGAGTGCCTGTACCTCTGATGAGCAAGGAAGATAAGATAAAGGCGATTAATTTCCTCAATGATGCAGGCGCCTTTCTTATTACAAAGTCCGGAGATAAAGTTGCCAAGTACTTTGGCATCTCCAAGTACACACTCTATAGTTATGTAGATATCAACAAATAAATATATGATTTAGAGGAGATCGATCATGAGCAAAGCATCAGATAATCAATTAAAATGGACACTCAATACCATGCCGAAGACGGATGACCTGCAAGCGCGCAATATGTCGGGGGAAGAGATGGCGAAGGCGCACGCCTTTCATCAAAGTTTTCCCCAGTATAGCGTGACCCCGCTGACCAGGCTTTCCAATCTGGCGGAGTACTTGGGCCTGAAACGGCTGTACGTCAAAGACGAGTCTTACCGTTTTGGCCTGAATGCCTTCAAAGTATTGGGGGGTTCCTACGCCATCGCAAGATACATCGCGCAGCAGCTGGGAAAGGATGTAAGCGAGGTTCCTTATCATGTGCTTACTTCCAAAGAACTGAGAGAAGAATTCGGCCAGGCCACCTTCTTTACCGCGACCGACGGCAATCACGGAAGAGGCATTGCCTGGGCTGCCAACAAGCTGGGCCAGAAATGCGTGGTAAGAATGCCGAAAGGCTCTACCCAGACCCGTCTTGAAAATATCGCAAAGGAAAATGCCACCGTAACCATCGAGGATCTCAACTATGACGACTGCGTGCGGATGGCCGCCAAGGAAGCCGAGAATACGGAACATGGCATTATGGTGCAGGATACTGCATGGGAAGGCTATGAAGAGATCCCTACCTGGATCATGCAGGGCTACGGAACCCTTGCCCTGGAAGCTGATCAGCAGCTTGCCAAGGATGGATGCCGTCCAACCCATATCTTTATCCAGGCTGGCGTCCGGGCCCCTGCAGGGCTTACCCAGTCGACCCCCCCCATCATGGTCGTCGGGGAGGCCATGGCTGCCGACTGCATCTACCGCTCTGCCGTCAAGGGCGACGGAAGCAGGATCGATGTCACCGGGGATATGCTGACTATCATGGCCGGCCTCGCATGCGGGGAAGCCAACACCGTATCCTGGGATATCCTGAGAAATCATGCAGACGCATTCGTATCCTGCCCGGACTGGGTAAGCGCCAACGGAACACGTATCTATGGGGCGCCTCTTCGCGGCGATGACAGAGTCTTCTCCGGCGAATCCGGCTCCGTCACCATGGGACTGGTTGCAGCCCTTATGACCAAGCCTGAGTACAGAGAGTTAAGGGAAGCACTGAAGCTGGATGACAGTTCCGAAGTCCTGCTGGTATCCTCAGAAGGCGATACCGATCCGGACCGTTACCGGGAAATCGTCTGGGAAGGCTTATGCGGAACCGATAAAGAACCATTTGAAGGCATATAGGAGGTAAGAAAAAATGTTAGATTTTAATCGGATAAAAGAAGCGGCACAGAAATATGAAGCAGACATGACCAGATTCTTAAGGGATATTGTCAAATACCCGGGAGAAAGCTGCGGGGAGAAAGCCCACATCGACCGGATCGCAGAAGAGATGCGCAAATTAGACTTTGACAAGGTAGAGATCGATCCCCAGGGCAATGTGCTGGGCTACATGGGAACCGGCAAGACGCTGATCGGCTACGACGCCCACATCGACACTGTAGGCATTGGCAACATCGACAACTGGGAGTTCGACCCTTATGAAGGTTTTGAGTCCGAGACAGAGATTGGCGGGCGTGGAACTTCTGATCAGTGCGGCGGCATCGTATCTGCTGTATATGGAGCAAAGATCATGAAGGATCTGGGACTTCTGGATGATACATACCGGGTCGTAGTCACCGGAACCGTCCAGGAAGAAGACTGTGACGGCCTATGCTGGCAGTACATCATCAACGAGGACGGCGTAAAGCCTGAATTCGTCGTATCCACCGAGCCTACCGACGGCGGCATCTACCGCGGGCAGCGGGGACGCATGGAGATCCGCGTAGATGTAAAAGGCGTATCCTGCCACGGCTCCGCTCCGGAGCGCGGAGACAACGCGATCTACAAGATGGCAGATATCCTGCTGGAAATCCGCGCGTTAAATGAGAATGACGCAGATGAAAAAAACAGCATCAAAGGATTGGTAAAGATGCTGGATGAGAAATATAATCCAGAGTGGAAAGAAGCCCGCTTCCTCGGCCAAGGGACCGTCACGGTTTCCCAGATCTTCTACACCTCTCCCAGCCGCTGCGCCGTTGCAGACTCCTGCGCAGTCTCTCTGGACCGCCGCATGACCGCAGGCGAGACTTGGGAAAGCTGCCTGGATGAGATCCGCGCGCTGCCAAGCGTACAGAAGTATGGAGACGATGTAGAAGTATCCATGTACAATTATGACCGTCCATCCTACACCGGATGCGTCTATCCCATCGAATGCTATTTCCCGACCTGGGTCATCCCACAAGACCATAAAGTGACCAAGGCTCTGGAAGCGGCCTATAAAGGACTCTACGGCGACAAGCGCCTGGGGAATGAAGAGACGGCCCCATCCCGGATCAACAGGCCCCTGACTGATAAATGGACCTTCTCCACCAACGGCGTATCCATCATGGGAAGAAACGGCATCCCCTGCATAGGCTTTGGCCCGGGCGCGGAGGCCCAGGCTCACGCTCCTAACGAAAAGATCTGGAAAGACGATCTGGTAAGGTGCGCCGCCGTCTATGCGGCCCTGCCAGCCATGTACTGCAAGTAGGCTCTTGCCCCAGGCAGCCCTTTGTATCTTAGTATCACAATATCAGGAGGATATGAATTATGAAAACATTACAGGATTATCTTGATAAATTAAACATACTGAACTTTAAGGAAATGTACAATGGAAACTTCTTTCTCACCTGGGAGAAGACGGACGACGAGATAGAAGCCGTATTTACGCTGGCAGACGCGCTCCGCTACATGCGGGAGAATAATATCTCCACGAAGGTATTCGAAAGCGGCCTTGGCATCTCCTTATTCCGTGACAACTCCACCCGCACCCGCTTCTCCTTCGCTTCTGCCTGCAACCTCTTAGGCCTTAAGGTACAGGAGCTGGACGAGGGCAAGTCCCAGATCGCCCACGGCGAGACGGTCCGCGAGACAGCCAACATGATCTCCTTTATGGCCGATGTCATCGGCATCCGGGATGATATGTACATTGGCAAAGGAAACGCCTACATGCACGAAGTGGTGGATTCCGTTACCCAGGGCCATAAGGATGGCATCCTGGAGCAGAAGCCTACCCTTGTAAACCTTCAGTGCGACATTGACCATCCCACGCAGGTAATGGCAGATATGCTTCATATCATCCACGAATTCGGCGGCGTAGAAAACTTAAAAGGCAAGAAACTTGCCATGACCTGGGCTTACTCTCCTTCCTATGGAAAGCCGCTCTCTGTTCCGCAGGGCGTCATCGGACTGATGACACGATTTGGAATGGACGTCGTGCTGGCACACCCTGAAGGATACGAAGTATTCCCGGAAGTTGATGCTGTAGCGGCGGAAAACGCAAAGAAATCCGGCGGCTCTTATACCAAGACCAACAGTATGGCAGAAGCCTTCAAGGATGCCGATATCGTCTATCCAAAGAGCTGGGCTCCATTCGCGGCAATGGAACAGAGAACCGAACTCTATGCACAGGGCGACCAGGCTGGTATAGATGCTCTTGAGAAAGAACTTCTGGCACAGAACGCCCAGCATAAGGACTGGGCATGTACGGAAGAACTGATGTCCACCACCAGAGACGGCAAGGCGCTCTATCTGCACTGCCTGCCGGCGGATATCACAGGCGTAAGCTGCGAGACCGGCGAAGTGGATGCAAGCGTATTCGACCGCTACCGTACCCTATTATACAAGGAAGCCAGCTATAAGCCTTATATCATAGCTGCCATGATCTTCCTGGCCAAATTCGCTGATCCGGCGGTAATTCTTAAAAAACTGGAAGAAAACGGCAAGCCAAGAGTATTCAAATAAGAAGCGGAGGCTTAACCTATGGCAAAGAAAAAAAGAATTGTAATCGCGCTTGGCGGCAATGCGCTCGGGAACACCCTGCCGGAACAGATGGCAGCTGTTAAGATTACCGCCAAAGCAATCGTGGATCTCATAGAGGAAGGCTGCGAAGTCGTCGTCGCCCACGGAAACGGACCACAGGTCGGCATGGTGAACAATGCCATGATTGCTCTGACGCATGAAGATAAAGAGCAGCCCAATACTCCTCTCTCTGTCTGTGTGGCCATGAGCCAGGCTTATATCGGCTATGACTTGCAGAACGCGCTTCGTGAAGAACTGCTGAACCGAGGCATCACAGACATTCCCGTTGCTACCATGATCACCCAGGTACGCGTGGATGAGAACGACCCAGCCTTCCAGAGTCCCTCCAAGCCAATCGGCAAGTTCGTATCCGCCGAACAGGCCCGGGAGATGGAAGAGAAATACGACTATATCATGATGGAGGATTCCGGCCGGGGCTACCGCCGCGTGGTTGCTTCCCCAAAGCCAGTGGAAATCATAGAGATCGGCACCATAAGGAACATGGTAGAATCCGGCGATCTGGTCATTGCCTGCGGCGGAGGCGGCATTCCTGTCGTCCGCCAGGGCAATCACCTCAAAGGCGCAAGCGCCGTCATCGATAAAGATTTCGCCAGCTGCCTGCTTGCCAAAGAACTGGACGCGGATTATCTCATCATCCTGACCGCGGTTGAAAAAGTGGCGATCAACTTTGGAAAGCCAGAGGAGAAATGGCTTGGCGATCTGTCTATAGACGAAGCCAGGCAGTATATGGAAGAAGGCCATTTCGCGCCGGGCTCCATGCTCCCCAAAGTACAGGCAGCCGTAGACTTTGCAAGTTCCAAAGAAGGGCGAACCGCCTTGATCACGCTGCTTGAGAAGGCCCGGGAGGCCGTCAGGGGAACCACCGGAACCACCTTTCATTTATAAAAAGTACATTTTACCATAATTGCACTTCCGTATTCATCCTAATTAAACCATCCTTTGATCTTGAATATCAGAATCTCCACAACGATGACCAGCAGGCAGATGACACAGATAATAATATAGCCATAAGGGGATGACAGTTCCGGCATATTGACAAAATTCATCCCATACCATCCCGCCACCAGCGTAAGCGGCATGAATACGGTGGTAACCACCGTAAGCATCTTCATGATCTCATTCTGGCGAACGTCTATCTGGGTCTGGTGCATTTCTCTTAACTGCATGGAATATTCCTTCAGCATCTGGACGGCAGAATACAGACGCCCTGCCTTGTCTGAATACAGGCCGAAAAGCAGGCTGTCCTTTTCATCTCCCTGCTCCGCCGCATTCTGCTGCAGCGTCTCTCCCATGTCCGACAGTTGTTCATAATAGGCGCTTAATGCGGATAATTCCTTGCGAAAAGACAGGATTTTACGGTCAAATCCTTCCGCCTTTCCATTCAGAAGTTCTTCTTCCAGCCTTGTCAGCCGTTCTTCATACTCCTGCAAAAATATCATATCATCCTTCAGAAGATACTCCATAAAGTCAAACAGCAGCAAGGCCGGAGAGGAACTGTCCGTCAGCGGATACCCTTGCATCTCATCCAGGATCTGCCTTACCTTGTCGGCATCGTCGATAAATATCAGTTCTTCCTTCCTCATGCAGAATCCAAATGTAGTCTTTTCCTTTGACGGAGATTCCTTCAAAGGAATGGAAAAGGTCCCCGCGACCGTCTTATTCAGCCGGTCTGCCTTGCAGAATCGGTTATGGCTCACCTTGCCGCCTATGAACCCTCTGCGGAATAATACCGGGAACTTTTCCTGAAATTCCTCTTCCGTCATAATATTGATCCGGCAGTTCTGTCTTGCAGGCACGTCGGATTCCTGGTATGCGCCGTCTTGCTTTGTCCACTGATACTCCACTGTTCCAGGCCCCTTTCTATAAATCATCCACCAAAGCGCTGCTTTTTGCGTAAGCCGTGCTTCTCGCCTCAAAAAAATCCGTCTTGATCATATTGGCATTAGAAAACTGGCTTACCCAGGACATGCTGTCCGGCTCTTTTACGTGCCCTTCATAGATTGGCGCAAAACCCAGATTGGTACACCTCAGGTTTCCAAGATACTGGATATAATCCGTAACCATATCCCGGTTCAATCCCTGGATATCGTCACCGATCACGTAATGCCCCCAGCTGATTTCCTGCTGGCACCCTTCCTTTATCATCTCCCGGTATTCTTCTATCCGGCTTTCCGTAAATAATTGCGGCTCTTCTTTCTTAAGTTCCAGCAGGATATTGCGGAACAGCCACAGATGGGTATTCTCATCCCGGTTGATATATCGGATCTCCTGGACAGAGCCGGGCATCCGGTTATTCCTTCCCAGATTATAGAAGAACATGAATCCGCTGTAGAAATAGATTCCTTCCAGAATATAGTTGGCTACCAGCGTCTTAACCAGCACGCCTGCATCCTTCTTCTTCTGGAATTCATTGTACAGATTGCCAATAAACTCATTCCTCTTAAGAAGGTGCTGGTCCTCCTTCCACTGGTACAGGACATCGTTCCGCTCCTGAGGCTCGCAGATGGTATCCAGCATATAGCTGTAGCTCTGGCTGTGCACAGCCTCCTGGAAGGTCTGGATGGACAGGCACAGGTTCACTTCATTTGCCGTAATGTATTCCCCGATATTTGGCAGGTTCGCCGTCTGGATGCTGTCCAGGAAGATCAGGAAGGACAGGATCTTGTCATAGGCTCTCCGCTCTGCCTGCGGCAGTTTTCGGTAATCCTTGATATCCACACCCATGTTGATCTCTTCCGGTATCCAGAAGTTATTCATGGCCTGCCGGTACCAGTCGCTGACCCAGTCGTACTTCATATTGTTAAAATCATTCAGGTTCGTCGTATTGCCGCCTATCATCCTGCGCTTATTCACCTGCGTATCCCCGGATGGATTAAACAGCGGCTTTTTCATTAATTCAGACATATCGTTTCCTCCGTCTTCTTCGAATATTTATGAAGAGCATACTTCGCATTCTTCCACTTCCAGACTCTTGGAGCGGATATAATAGATGGTCTTAACGCCCTCTTCCCAGGCCAGTATATAGAGATCCAGCACTTTCCGGAAGGTATACTCATTGGTAATATACAGATTCATGCTCTGGGCCTGGTCAATATGCCGCTGCCTGACTCCGCATGCCCGCACGGACCAGGACTGGTCGATATAATGGGCATTCTTATAATACCAGAAGTTATCCATGGATAGTTCCGGCGCTACCCGGGGCATCAGGCCGTTCTTCTTCTCTTCCAGGAAGTAACGGCTCATGATCGGATCCAGCCCTGCGGTGGTTCCGGCAATGATGCTGGTGCTGCTGGTAGGCGCCACGGCAAGAAGATAGCCGTTTCTAAGGCCATATTCCGCCACTTCCGCCCGCAGTTCCTCCCACCGGCCATCCGTAAGCCCCCGGTCGGCAAAGTAACTGCCGTTCTGCCATCCGCTTCCTTCAAAATATTCGTAACTTCCCTTTTCCCTGGCAATCCTGCTGCTGGCCTTTATGGCAGCATAGTGGATATCGGCAAACACCTTCTCGACAAATTCCAGATGCTCCTCGCTCTCCCAGGCAATCTCATGCTTGGCCAGCATGTGGTGATAGCCGCTGACTCCCAGCCCGATGGGCCGGTATTTCCGGTTATTGATCCTGGCATAGGGAACCGGGAAGAAGTTCAGGTCAATCACGTTGTCCAATGCTCTTACGGCGCTCTCCGTTATATAGGCTATCTCCTCCTCATCTGCAAGTTCCAATCTTCCAAGAGAGAGGCTGGCAAGGTTGCACACCACGAATTCGCCCGGCTTTGTAACCGTCACCACCACCGTCTCCCCATCTATCTCTTCAATCTTCTGCTCCACCTGCTCGATGGCGCTCATATTCTGCGCGATCTCCGTACACAGGTTGCTGCAGTAGATGATTCCCTTGTGGCTGTTGGGATTAGCGCGGTTTACCGTATCCCGGTTGAACGTAAAAGGCGTCCCCGTCTCCACCGCGCTTTTGATGATCAGTCTTATAATATCCTTGATAGGAATGACCCTTTTCTGTATCCGGGAATCCCGGACGCAGTCCTGATACCTTTCTTCCCAGTCTTCTCCAAAATAATCTTCCAGCGCATAGCCTTTCACCGTCAGTATCTCATGAGGACACATCAGATACCAGTCTCCTTCGATGTTATCCCTTGCTTCCTTCCAGAAGTAGTCCGGATAGCAGACTGCCGGGAATACGTCATGAGCCTTCATCCTGTCGTCCCCGTTATTCGTCCTAAGGCCCAGAAATTCCGGCAGATCCCGGTGCCATACATCCAGATAGACCGCAACCGCGCCCTGTCGCATGCCCAGCTGATCCACCGCAACCGCAGTATCATTGGCCAGCCTGATCCAGCGGATAACGCCCCCTGCTGCCCCTTCGAACCCGCGGATCGCGCTGCCGCTTGCCCGCACCTTTCCGAAATACATACCCATGCCGCCGCCGAATTTGCTGACCTTGGCAAAATTGTCAATGCTTCTGTAGATTCCATCCAGGCTGTCCGGCACCGTGTCTATAAAGCAGGAAGACAGCTGATGGTAGGGCTTTCTTGCATTGGACAACGTTGGCGTGGCCATCGTCACCTTCAGCTGGCTTAGCATATCGTAGAAACGCTTGACCCACGATTCCCTGTCCTTCTTCTCCTTCATGGCAAGATGCATGGCGATCCCCAGAAACATTTCCTGAGGCGATTCCATCGGCACTCCCTTTCCCGTGCGGATTACATATCTGCCAAGCAGCAGTTCAAGCCCGCTATAAGTAAACAGATGATTCCGCTTCGGCTCGATAAAAAGAACCAGACGCTCTATCTCGTCCCTATCATATGCTTTTAAGATATAGTCTCCGTATAAGCCCTGTTCCGTAAGATATGCCAGTTTGTCATAGAAGCATTCGATATGGCAGCGTCTCATATTCTTTTCTAGTTTTTGCTCAAAGTCCAGCATCAGAAGCCTGGCCGCGACCATCTCCCACTGGGGCGCTTCCTGGGTCGTCAGTTCTACCGCCGCCTTGATCAGCATAGAAAGTTTCTCCTGGTCGTTAAGTTCCGGCTTTCCAAAAGCCTGGAACTTGGCATACAGATGCTCCAAGTCATACTCTTCCTGCGTAAATTCCTTCTGGATATCCGCTAGTACTAAAGCCAGCCGGTCAAAGGCCGGAATCTTGTCAGCCAGCTTCTTTCTTGACTTTCGCTTTCTGGCCCGCTCCTCTCTATATAAGATATAACTTTTTAATTCTTTATAATGATTTGCTTCCATCAGCGCCTGTTCCACAAAATCCTGAATCTCCTCCACGGATACGGATGGCTCTTCTGTAATTCTATCATCAATCTTTTGCTCTACATTCTTAAGAAGCCTGTCTGCCTCTTCATCAGAAAGCAGATTTCCTACACTTTGGAATGCCAGGCTGACTGCCCGCTTGATCTTTTCCGGGCAATACGCTTCATTTGTTCCGTTCCTCTTGCTGATTCTCATATACACGTCTACCTCACATACAATTTATTGATTCTATCCAACATCATACCACAATATATTGTTGTCTTCAATCATCTTTCTATCATTCTATTATTTGCCTGAAACAGGCAGTTTCATCCAGGATTCCAAAGAGGATATTTCGAGGTGTTAGAAATAGATGTATTCTAGACAAAGAAATCAGATATCAATAACCAAGACAAAAAGGAAGCAAGAGGACTGCTTCTGCAGGCATGGAACTATCGGGAACAGCCGCAAGAAGGGAGAGGGCTTGGATATCAAGGCCACTCTGTAGGATACACGCATCCGGCAGCAGGATATCCTTGCTCTTGCCCCTCTCTTATTCTTGGGACTGACGCGGACAGATTAAATGCCCAGCCTTTTTTTCATCGTCTTTTCCACTGCATTGATAATGTTTTCATAACCTGTGCACCGGCATAGATGCCCGGAAAGCATTTTTTTTAATTCTTCTCTTGAATATTCCTTTCCTGACTCCAGGATCTCCACCGCGCTCATGATAAAGCCCGGCGTACAGAAGCCGCACTGTACAGCCGTCTCATCGATAAATGCCTGCTGGATGTCAGATAGTTCCCCATCAGGCCCCATCAGGCTCTCCAGCGTACGGATATTCTTTCCGTCCGCCCACGCAGCCAGATAGATGCAGGAATTAAAGCACTCGCCGTCTATGATCACGTTGCAGGCCCCGCATTCGCCCACTTCGCATCCTTTCTTTACGCTGGTAAGCCGGAAATCATTGCGAAGAAGGTCTGTCAGCGAAGCGCGGACATCTATCATGGTTTCCACTTCTCTCCCGTTAATGGTACAATGAATTCTTTTGAACTGCCTGTCACTCATACCACCGCACCTCCTGACCTCTCTATCGCTTCCGTAAGGGCACGTTTCGCCAACACATAGGAAATATGCTCCCGGAATGCCTTGCTTGCGCGCCAGCTGTCCCTTGGACGGATGTCCTTTAGAACTTCTTTTGCGAACCGCTCGACGCTTTCGGCTGACACCTTGCACCCTGCCACCGCATTCTCTGCCGACGGCGCGCGCATAGGCACGGGACCGGCGACGCCGTAGGCAATCCTGGCATCTTCTATCTCTTGTCTGTCCGCGGTTAGTTTTACATTCACAGAACATCCAAGCGTGGCAATATCCATGGCATTGCGCATGGCATACTTAATATAGTGGCCCTCATAGCCGTCGTAAGATTCCTTCGGTATCAGGATGGCTGTCTGAATCTCAGCAGGTCTTAGATCTACCTTCCCGGCCTTGATATAGAACTCCTGGATCGGCACCTTTCTTACGCCCTGCGGCCCCGTCAGTTCGATAATGGCATCCCAGGCAAATAAGGTGGAGGCCGAATCTGCCGAGGTCACTCCATTGCAGGTATTGCCGCCGATGGTTCCGATATTCCGTATCTGCGGACCGCCCACCTTATCGACAGCCTCGCCTAATACATGGATGTACTTCTTTATCACATCATCCTTCGTAATGTGGGAGAAGCTGGTCAGGGAACCGATGCGGATGGTTCCATCTTCTTCCATCTTCACGCCCCGCAGTTCATCCAATCCATAGATGCTGACCAGTTCTGCTCCAGCCCTCTTGCCTTCCCGGATCTGAATCAGGACATCGCTTCCTCCTGCGATGATAAAAGCCTCCGGGTGCTCCTCCAGTAATTGAATTGCATGCGATATATTATCTGCCTCATATAATGCTTTTATATCATACATCCAGAAGCCCTCCTTTCCGGAATTCCTCGAATAAGACATGGGGACTTAGAGGCAGCGTGTCTACGCCGACTCCTGTCGCGTTGAATACTGCATTGCGGATAGCTGGAGCCACAGAACAGACCGGAGGCTCTCCCAGCGCTTTCGTTCCGTACGCGCTGGTAGGCTCATAGTTTTCTACAAAGTCCGCCTTAAGTTCCGGATGGTCCATGGTAGTGGACAGCTTATAGTCCAGCAGCGTTCCGTTCAACGTCTTTCCGGTCTTGGGATCGAACTTCAGGCATTCTGACAGGCCATATCCGATTCCCATGCTCATCCCGCCGTGAACCTGAGCCTTGGCCAGCGCCGGGTTGATCAGCCTGCCGCAGTCATGGACATTGACTGCATCCACCAGTTTGACCTTGCAGGCCTCGATGTCCACCTCCACTTCCGCAACCGTGCATCCAAAGGAATAAGCATTGCTTTTGATCTGATAAGTGCTCTCCGCCGTTATATGCTGGCTGTGGCTCAGGCTGTAGAACGCTTCCAGCGCCAGTTCTTCCATGGACAGCAATTCTCTTCCATCCGACTTTCTAACAATCATCCCGTCCACAATATTCAGAATTCCAGCGGGCATCCTTGTCATCTCATGGGCATAGCCTAAGATCTTCTCCTTTAGAAGGAGCGCGGTCTGCTGGATCGAAAAGCCGCCCACATACGTCTGCCTGGAAGCGTAGGCTCCCGTTCCAAACGGCGTAAGATCCGTGTCCTGATTGGATATCACATGGACATCTTCCAGCGGGATTCCCAGCGTAGATGCTGCCATCTGGGCAAACGCCGTATCCGCCCCCTGTCCAATCTCCGTCTCTCCAAGCTGTACCTGGATGGACCCATCCTGATTCGGTACCATGCGGCAGGAAGAGGACTCTAAAGAGATTGGCCATACCGCCGTATTATACCAGAATGCCGCGATTCCGATGCCTCTTCGGATCTTTCCCGTCTGATTGCTATATGCTTCTGCCTTCCTGACATAATCCGTATGCGCGATCGCCTTATCCATGCATTGGCCAAAGGTATCTTCATAATTCTCATTCTTGGAGAATCCATCCACGAATCCTTTCGGCATCAGGTTCTTCCTCCTGAATTCCAGCGGGGACATGCCAATCGCCTTTGCCACGTCGTCCGTATGACTCTCCACGGCAAACATAGCCTGGGGAATCCCATATCCTCTCATGGCGCCTGCCACCGGGCGGTTGGTAAATACCGTATAGGAGTCTGCCTCCACATTCGGGCAGGGATACAGCTGCGGGAACGCGCCCATTCCCTTTGCCACTATGCTGTGACCATGGGACGCGTAGGCCCCCTGATTGGAGAACGCCTCCAGCTTCCTGGCCGCGAATGTCCCGTCCGGCCTGACATAGGATATAATATGGCTTCGGATGGCATGCCTTACCCGGTTGCAGGCAAAGGTCTCTTCCCTGCTTACATCCAGTTTCACCAGATGCCCGCCTGTCACCTGGCTTAGATAGGCGCACAGCGGCTCATAGAGCACATCCTGCTTATTGCCGAATCCTCCCCCTATGTATGGCTTGATGACTCTTACCTTGCCCCAGGGGATTCCCAGCGCCTGGCCTACGACCCTCCTTACAATATGCGGGATCTGGGTGGAACTAACCAAATTCATCTTATGATTGGCCTGATAGGCGTAGCAGATAAAGTTCTCGATATGGCAGTGCTGCACGGAAGGCGGATCGTACCATCCCTCCACTTTGATCAGGCCCGGCTCCTTAATGGCTTCCTCGTAGTTTCCGTTTCGGATGCTGGTATGCTTCAGTACATTCCCCGGATATTCCTCATGAAGCCTGGGCGCGCCTTCTTCCATGGCCTCCTTTACATCCAGCACGAAGGGGTACTCCTCATACTGTACCTGAATGGCCCGAAGAGCCTGGCTGGCGGCCACTTCGTCTTCTGCAATAACCGCGGCCACATCGTCACCGTAGAACCGGACACGGTCCGTCAGTATCAGGCGGTCCGCCACGTCCTGATGGCTTTCCTGCGTAGACCAGGGGTGGCCTGCGGTAGGAAAATACTTCTTCGGCACGTCAAAGCAAGTAACCACCTTGATCACGCCCGGTATCTTCCTGGCATCCTCCGTATCTATGGATATGACCTTGCCGTTTGCGACTGTGGAATGCAATATCTTCGCGATATATGCGCCTTTGTCGCAGAGGTCGTCCGTATACTTTGCATAGCCTGTAACCTTGTCAAAGGCGTCGATCCTCCTTACGCTGGCGCCAATAACTTCTCTGCGTTCCTCCATCCTATCACCTCCAGAATATCTCTTTTCCTGCTACATATTTTCCCTTAATCTTCGCGCCCCCGCTAAGATAGATCAGGCGCTCCAGCCGCTCTTTCACCTCCATATCCCGGCTGGAGATGGCGCTGTCATCAACGATGAGCGCATCGAATTCATATCCTTCTTCCAGACTTCCCACCTTGCCAAAGAAGGAGCCGCCGCCCTTGGTTCCAAGATAGAATGCTTCTATAGCCGTCAGCGGCTTTAACGTATCATCCACCAGCCTCCACCTGAGTTTCGACGCCTGGATGGCATGTGCCATGGCGGCAAAGATGTCTTCGCTCGTTCCTCCTGCCACATCGCTTCCAAGCCCGACAGGAATTCCCTCGTTAAGAAATGCCCGTACCGGCGCGATGCCGGAAGACAGATTCATATTAGACTCCGGGCAATGGGCCACATAGACGCCATTTTCCTTCATGCGCCTGCGCTCCCTTTCGTCCGAGTATACGCAGTGGGCCATCACCGTGCTGCAGTCTGCCCCAAACAGCCCGAACCGGTCATAGGCATCCCCATAGAATTCTGACTGGGGACACAGTTCCTGCACCCACGCAACCTCGCTTTGATTCTCCGACAGATGGGACTGTACCGGAAGGCCATAATGCATCTGCACCTTCTTGAGATTCTCCATCAAAGCGTCGCTGCAACTGGGAATAAACCGCGGCGTCAGGATAGGCCGGGTAATCTGGCAGCGCTTCTTACAGTCCTTAATCCATTCTACGGTATCTTCCGCGGATATATCCGCGCTCTTTTCCGCCAGATAAGCCGGACAATTGCGGTCCATATTCACTTTTCCTACTATGGTATGCAGGCCTGACGCCTCCAGTATATCCATTAAAAGTTCCGTTGCGGGCACATGGATAGTTCCGAATATACAGGCCCTTGTCGTCGCACTTTCCTTCAAGTTCTGTACAAAACTTCCATATGCCTTTCTGGCGTATTCCAGATTCCGGTACTTGCCTTCCTCCGGAAATGCATACTCATTCAGCCAGTCCAGAAGTTCCAGATCCATTCCCAGTCCCCGGAAGGTATACTGGGGCGCATGGACATGCAGATCACATAGCCCCGGAAGAATCAGATCATCCCCACAGTCCCTGACAGGAAGATCCTGATATTCCTCTGGCAGTTCCTGGTATACGCCCAGAGACATCCCTTCCTTGCAGATCACATAGCCTTGCTTTATGACTACCAGTTCCGTCAGATTCCTGCTATAGCAG
>OCAV01001450.1_pt1 | contig 15428 bp, 14 predicted proteins | sample 1538331 | NCBI WGS metagenome assembly OCAV01 (sample SAMEA2580297, study PRJEB22360) | human gut metagenome | biome: human gut; feature: human-associated habitat; material: faeces | place: Denmark | collected 2008/2010
GCGCATTATTGCCCCGCGGGGGCCCCCCGCCGGGGACAGCGCGGCTGCCACGAACTTGGCCGGATCGTCGGAGTAGTCGACGATGTCGATCTTCTCCGGGCCAAGGTTCTCCATAACGGCACGCACGCGAGCGCCGCCGGGGCCGATCAGCGCGCCCTTCGGGTTCACGCCATCGGTGTTGGCCTTGACCGCGATCTTGGTGCGGGCACCGGCCTCACGAGCGATGGCCATGATGGACACGGCACCGGAGACCAGTTCCGGCACTTCGCGCTCGAACAGCTTGCGGACCAGCTCCGGGTGGGAGCGGGACACCACGATTTCCGGGCCCTTGATGCCACGGGCCACGTTCACCACGTACACGCGGATGCGTTCGCCGTGGCGGTAACGTTCGCCGGGCACCTGCTCACGGCGAGGCAGAATGGCTTCGACATCGCCCATCGCGACATGCACGTTGGAGGGGTCGGAAGCATCCTGCTGGATGATGCCGGTGATGAGCTTGCCCTTCTGGCCGGAGAACGCACCGAATACCTTCTCATCTTCGGCGCGGCGGAACAGCTGGGTGATGACCTGGCGTGCGGTGGCTGCGGCGAGACGGCCGAAGTCACGCGGGGTGTCATCGTATTCCTCGCCCAGCTTGGGAACGGGGTAAGGGTTGTCTTCGGTGGGTTCGACCGGAATTTCGTCGGCGGCCCACACGGTGAAGTTGCCGGAACGTTCGTCAAGCTCCACGCGCGCGTGCTTGGCGGCGTGCGGGGTCTTGAGGTAGGCGAGGCGCAGGGCCTCTGCCAGCGCATCATCCAGGGTTTCGGGGTCGATTCCTTGCTCGGCGGCGAGCTTGTGTATTCCTGTCAGGTCCAGTTCCATCGATCCGTACCTCCTATGAAGTTATGTGGCGCATGGCCTATGAGTAGTCACAGTTAGCTATTAGTGTATGTTTCCATGCAGACACGCTTCTCTTCAGGACGGTTTACCCGGCGCTTGGCATCCGTACTATGCGCGAGCGCGATGCTGTGTTCGCTTTCGGCGTGTTCGATGCCGCGACTGGCCGGACGGGCCGAGGCAGAAGCTCAAATGACCCCTTGCGAGAAAGCGATGACGTTGGCGGGCTACGCCACCCATCCGGCTGAAGGCACGCCGTTATTAGAGCAGTATGCCACCGGCCTGGCCGCTCCCCTGGCTTGGATTGACGTTGCCGGGTATTGTTCGGGTCGTTTTGCCGAGGGAACGTTACGTGACGCGCAGACCAAGCAATGGCTGGCTTTTCTGGCCGATAAATTCGGGCAGTCCGCGCCTGAGGTGACGCCGGCGCGTCTTGATGGCGTCACGTCCGCCAACGTTGATCGATCGGTATTGGATGCGATGGCCGTGGCCGAGGATCGCGCCGGATTCGCTATCGAGGTCTTGGCCGCACGAGGACAGACCGCTGGGGCTACGTTGGCGTTGAGCGATATGCATAAGACCGCCGGGCAGCAGCTGGTTGCGCTGGCGAACGGCAATTTTGATGATTCCGGCGCACAATCCAGTTCTTCCGGCCAAAACGACCCCCGCCAAAAGGTCTATGCCATCGACCAACTACTGGCCAACCCCACCACCATCGCCGACAAGGCAAGCGGCCAAACCGTACCGACCGCCGCCGCCATCGAAATGGACTGCGCCCGCGCGCAGATCAAGGCCGTGACCGAATCGAAATCTTCCACCGAGAGCGATACGCTGCTCATCCTCGCCGCACTGGCCGCCAAGCACGCCTACACCGCGTTCCAACTTGGCTACCCAGCGACTGACGCCGCATTGTTCGAGTAGACACACACTCCTCACGAAGCCGATGCGAACTTGTTGGATGCTAGTGGGCAAGTCGAGTTGAGGCACGTTCCACCAATGTGAAATCGGTGGTGTACGTACGGGCCGGGCCTGAGTATCCTTCGATGCGGTCGATAAGCATGTCAACGGCATGCTTGGCATAATCATCGATATGAGGATCGATGGTGGTCAGCGCCGGCACCGAGTACTCGGCTTCCGGCACGTTATCGAAGCCGACCACTTGTACATCGTCAGGTACATGCAAACCACATCGTTGCAATTCATGAATTGCGCCTAAAGCAATGGCATCATTGAGACACACTACAACATCCGGGCATGGGAGCTTGTCTAGCATAGCTTTTGTCACGCGCATACCTTCACGCTGATTCATGCTTTCTGCCGGAATCACATACCGCCAATTCACCGATAATCCGCGCTCTTCAAATGCCTTCACATATCCTTGGGCGCGTAACGCCTGGGTCCCTTCCGTCTGACGACGCAGCACTGCCTCATCCACCAGTTCAGGAAGAACACCCATCAGAGCAACCGTTTGGGCACCTTCATCCAAAAATCTTCCTACAACCGTGGAGATGGATTCAATGTTGGGCATGGTGATCCAATCGCTTTTCCCGTAGGCCAGATGGTCTCCGGTCGTTACAATCGGATATGGCTGCTCCAGAACGGCCCCTTCATCCGCGAGCGGCGACATTACGAACAGAATCCATCCTTCCGCCCCTAAACGATAGGACTCGTCAACGCTGGCAACCAACCCTTCACCGTCGGAACCATATGTGTTGATGACTACACCGTAATGGCGTTCTTTTGCGTATTCAATGACCTTGTCAGTGAAAAAAGGAACGAACGGCTGCGAGAAATCGAAGATGTTGAGTCCAATAAGCTTTGTGCCGCCAGATCGCATTGCACGCGCCGAAATATTGACGGTATATCCAAGCTTACGCATCACCTCTTCCACACGGCGACGTGTATCCGGTCTCATACTGCCAGTGTCATTCAGCACATTGGAAACCGTCTTGATGGAGACGTTCGCCTCACGCGCCACGTCCTTGATAGTTACGCGGTTTCCCATTGTTCGAATCCATTTCTGCTTATTACATGACACACCTTCAACAGCGTCATTATGTTCTTATTATGGTAAGTCACAGTCGGGTCGAGCATCTCCTCCTCATATCGGAATCATCTACCCCTCAACCTCAGAATTCAGCCAAGGAGCTTTCCTCCGTTGGACCCCATGCACCATTAGGCAAATATCCTTCTGACAATACTGCAGGACGATCGAACGTAGAGGTTAAACTTTCTGGTTGAAGAAACGCACGCACGCCATCCGAACAAGGGACTTTCTGACCGCCGGCTTTCAACCTAGCTTTTTACATACCCGTCTTTTCTCCTTATTCCTTTGTTGGGTATCGAATTGTTCCAGTCGATGTGAATGACGGCATTGTCTTCCTTTGACTGGTATGCCACATTACATTAGTGGCGAATCCGAACCTCTCTTTCTGCAATCCGGGCATGTTGATGATTGTTTGGGTATTGCTTGGTGGTTGTACAGGGCACAGCAACCATAAGAGACTGCGCCCTGTCATGCGCCACCGTCACTCGAATCACTTCACGTGCACGGCGGTCCAGGAGACCGGCGGCAAGGTCACACGCACAGTGCCGGTATCGGCGTCGGACGTGATGGTGGTGTTGGGGTGCAGAACGACTCGGTTCTGGTCTTCCAGCGTGTTTTTTGCCAGCAGATCATCCTCGTGCAGGGTTTGCGCCTCGACCGCGGAAAGTGCGAATCCTTCCGGCAGCTTGATGGCAAAGTCATTGGCCGCTTCCATGGAGCGATTGACCACAAACACGCTGATCGTACCGTCCTCACCACGCACGGCTACGGAATTGATCGTCGGCACTTCACCGTATTTGTCGGTTTCATACGTTCCGGAAGCCAGTTTCGGTTCAAGCACCGTGCCGCCCTTGGCGAGCTTTGCGGTCAGCGAGAACGGATAGAACGTGGTCTGACGCCACGCCGGGCCGCCCGGTTCGGTCATAATCGGCGCAATTACGTTGACCAACTGGGCCAGGCTGGCGGCGTGCACGCGGTCGGCGTTCTTGAGCAGGGTAATCATCAAATCACCGAACACCACGGCGTCGGCGGCGCTGTACACATCCTCGAGCAGGCGCGGGGCAACCGGCCAATTGCCGATGCCTTCCGGATTCTTGCTCGGCTCTTCGTTGAGATACCAGACATTCCATTCATCGAACGAGATGAACACGTCGTGCTTGCTCTTCAGCCGGGCCTTGGTTGCATCGATGGCGGCGGCGACATCGTTGATGAAACCGTCCATATCGACGCCCGAGGCAAGGAAGCTCTTCATGTCACGGGTGCCATCAGGCTGAAGTTCCGGATGGTAGTACGCATGGCAGGAGACGAAGTTGACGTTGTCAAACGTCTTCTCAAGTACGGTTTCTTCCCACTTGCCGAAGGTGTCCATCACGTGGCTGGATGAACCACAGACCACCAGTTCAACGTTCGGATCGATGGCGCGCATACCTGCCGCCACCGAGGCCGCCAAGGTGCCGTAATCCTCGGCGGACTTGTGACCGGTCTGCCACGGGCCATCCATCTCATTGCCCAAGCACCACATCTTGATGCCGAACGGCTGATCGGCACCATTGGCGCGACGCTCCTCGGAGAGCTTGGTGCCGCCGGGAATATTCGCGTATTCCAACAGGTCGAGGGCCTCTTCAAGACCACGGGTACCCAGATTTACGGCTTCCATCAGCTCGTTGCCGCCGGTTTTTTCCAGCCATTTCGCCATTTCGTGCAGACCAAACTGATTGGTCTCGGTGGAATGCCATGCCAAGTCCAGGCGACGCGGCCGCTCATCACGAGGACCAACGCCATCCTCCCAGCGATAGCCGGAAACGAAATTGCCGCCAGGATAGCGAATCGTGGTAGCGCCGAGTTCCTTGACCAGTTCGATGACGTCCTTGCGGAAACCGTCTTCATCGGCTTCGGGGTGGCCCGGCTCATAGATGCCGTCGTATACGCAGCGACCCAGATGCTCCACGAACGACCCGAACAGTCTGTCGTTGACCGGAGCTACTTCAAAGTCATTATCGACGACGAGTCGAGATTCCTCCAGCTCCCCCGGTTTATTGTCGTGCGAATGCTCGGACATGTGCTCTCCTTTAATCGTTGTCTTCAATACCGCAAGACAACGTTGTGCTAAATACCAAAAGCAATCGGCCCATCTTCTTGGTTCACCTGTTTTGCGGCATCGCCAATCAGCGGTGAATGTGCGTTCTGGATATTTAATACAACCTTGTACTTCTGTTGATATCGATAATACGATGGTTGTACTTAGTACGCAAGTCCCGCTGAGTACAACGTTATCCTTTTCGCTATTTTCCACCCGACACGCCGTATACGATACAGCACAGGAGCGAATACGGACGTTCGTATCAAAAACAAAAAGGGTTCCGGGACAAACCCGGAACCCTAAAGGCGGATAAGGCGAGATTCGAACTCGCGGAGGCTTTCACCTCACACGCTTTCGAGGCGTGCTCCTTAGACCGCTCGGACACTTATCCATGCTGCCAAAATGGCAACTTGTTCATTATGCCACATTCTGCCGACCTGGCAAATCGGAGTTTCGCTGAGCTCGATTCGGCGTGGGATAATGCGATTTTGTGTGAGATTGCGATGGGTCAGACGATGAGCCGATTAACAGTCCGAATTGGTCAACTGCGAAAATCCGAATTCTTCAACTACCAAAATCCGAATATTGGTGGTGGTAGAAGCGGTGACGGGGCCACTCTGCATTGAGTGGTCTCTCCCTCGGTCAGCCTTACGGCTGACAGCTCGAACGCAATTAAGGACAGCTTTCCAGCTGCCATTTTATTTGCTCACTGTCGTTCGCCTTCGCCTAAAAACGCCTCCGGCGTTTTCTTCACGGCTCAGCTCATCAGAGGGGGCTTGGAATTTTATTTATGCCACCTGTTCGTGGACGGAGGCGTTGACCCATTGGGACTGCTGGACGTTGTATCCAGAGAAGATGCCGATGTCGAGCATGCAGTCGCGGTAATCGCGGCCGTGGGCGATGGTGATGTAGCTGTCGTCCACCAATCGGTTATGCGTGGGATCCAGTCCGACCCATCGGCCATCCTGATACACCTCGACCCAAGCATGGGTCGCGCCCTCTCCCCCAAGCAAACCGGCAATGTAGCGCGCGGTCAATCCCACATGCCGGCACACGGACAGCATCACGTGCGCATAATCCTGGCATACGCCCTTGCGCTGAGCCAAGGCCTGTTCGGCGGTGGTGCGAATCGTGGTGGAACCGGGCGTATACACAAACGCCTTGTAGACCTCATCCATCACTTCGGCAGCCTGCTGCACCGGAGTGGCGTCGGAAGGCAGCGCCGCCAAGCGTTCGCGGCATACGGCAATCATCGCCTCCACGTTCGGGCCGGGAATGGTGAGCGCTGAATTGAATCGGTACAGCGGTTTATAGGCTTCCTTATGGATATGCGCATTGTCCACGAAGGCGATACCGGTCACCGAGTAGCTGAATATGTCGTGCGGCTCAGGGATGAATCCGGTCATCACCACGGAGTCAAAGGAGTCGATGGTGGTTTCGAGTTCGGTTTCGGGCTGAATCTTCACTTCCACGTCAATCACCTGTTGGCGAGGGCCAGTGGAGGGAATACAGCGAAGCTGGAACCTGTGATCGGTGACCGGTGCGCTGAAGGACAGCCTCATCTCATAGTCGAACACGAGTTTTTTCACAACGTCTCCTGCACTTACACACGAGCCGGCAACCGGCATATTCTCGGGATAACAACACTACAGCCATGGCTGAGGTATGGTCCGCGCGCTCACAGTCCACGCATATATTCCGGCAATTCGCCGATACGCATCGGCCGGCACTCGGGCGCACGGTTTTTCGCCATACCACCATAGCATTTGAACCCGTCAGGGCGAACGTCGGGTTAGGGGCGCTTGGCATCCATGTTCATGGAGCTCAGTGAGCCCATGTCTTTGATGGCCAGGGCGCTGACACGGCCGGAATAATCGTCAAGGTACTTCTTCAGCAGGTCGGCGACTTCCTGATACCCGCGAGACGGCAGCTGACCGACCAGCCAGCTCAGCCCATCGGCGAAGCAACTAGGCAACGGCATGCCGTCGAGGATCATCGAGTAGGAGGCGAGCTTCCTAAGCGGGGCTTCCATCTCCTCCATCGTCAGGCCGAAGCGCGTGTACAGGTCGATGCGCTCAAGATACTTGCCGATGAAGATGAACGCCTTCAGCGTGGGGTCGACCGGCGAATTCTCGATGCCGCCCCAGAAGGCGAGCATGTCATCGGTAATATCGCGCTGCTTGTAGATGTCCTCGGCGTCGGCCGCGTATTTGGCGGCATCGGTGATATTGGTCATCGCCAACTCCACGTACTGCAACAGACGCGAGCTCAATTCCGGGCGCAGAATCACGGCGTTGTTGAATGCGGAGGTTACGGCCGACCGCACCGAATCAGGGTTGGACCCGTCGTACAGGAAGCTGTTCACGAACCCGTCGAAGTCCTCGAAATCTTCGGGCAGGTCGAGTGCGTGAGCGAACGGACGGAAGGCGTCCACATCGGTGTCCATCACACGATCGTAGAACGGGAAGAACTGGTTCAGCGTGGTGAAGGCGCGCTCGGTGTACCGACCCAGCCAATACAGGTTGTCTGCCTTGGAAGCGGTGACCAGAGACAACGAGTGGCGGCGGGACTGGCTCAGCAGGTTCGCCACCTGCACTTCAGCACCGTATTCATGCTCCACGCCGGATTCGGGTGCCAACACCCACGTATCCTTGAATCCGCCACCCTGCGACGAGTTGACGATCATCTGGCCGGGCACCGACGAGTATCGAGTCAAGCCCGAATACCACACGTGCGTGTTTTTGCCGGTGACCACAAAGGCACGCAAATCGCATTTGCGCGGCGACATCTCACCGGTCTTCGGGTCCACCACATCGATATCGCGGAACTGAATCACCTCTTGGGCGATGAATCGACGAGGCTCCTCCTTGATCCGGTTGGCAAGCTCCTCACGTGCGGCAGCATCCAGCGACGAACCGAACACCACGCCGTAACCACCGGCTTCGGCCACATCCTTGATGACCAGCTCGCCCATACGATTCAGGACTTCCTTACGGTCGGCCTCGAACATCGGCATATACGTGGGCGCGTTGTTGAGAATCGGTTCCTCGCCGAGATAGTACTTGATCATCTGCGGCACGAAGTAGTAGATGGCCTTGTCATCGGCCGCGCCGTTGCCCGGCGCGTTGACGATGGCCACGTTGCCCGCGCGGTAGGCGGACAGGATACCGGGCACACCGATCACCGAATCAGGATTGAAGGCAAACGGATCGAGGAATTCGTCGGACAGACGGCGGTAGACCACGCCCACACGGTGGCGTTTGCCGGCGTAGTCGAGGAAGTAGACCTTGTTGTCCACCACTTCGAGGTCTTCGGGGAAGGCCAGTGCGGCGCCGGTTTTCTCCGCCAGATAGGCGTGCTCGAAGAACGCGGAATTGTAGCGGCCGGGGGTCAGTACCACGGCGATGCCCTCAGTGGACACAAAGTCCATGGCCTTGCGCAGTAGGCGCGGGTATTCGCGATTGTCGCGGATGTGCACGTCGCGGAACAGGCGCGGGGAGATGCGGCGCTCGATGTCGCGCACGAACAGCGGGTAGCTGGCGCCCGAGGGGATGCGCAGGTTGTCTTCCAGCACCCACCAGCGGCCATCTTCACCCTGGACCAGGTCTTCGCCGGCGATGTGCGCGAAGATGCCGCCGGGAGGGGTCACGCCGTTGACCTGCGGGAAGTAGCCGGCCGAGGTGTATACGTATTCCTCCGGCACGACGCCGTCATGGATGATGGCCTTGTCGGAGTAGATGTCCTTCAGATAGGCGTTCAGGGCGTTGACGCGCTGCTTCAGGCCCTTCTCCAATTCGTCGTATTCGTCGGATTCGATAATGCGCGGCACGGGATCGTACGGGAAGAGCCGGTCATGGTATTCGCCGTTCTTGTAGATGCCGAAGCGTACGCCGTTGCGGGACAGCTCGCGGTTGATCGCCTCGCGACGGTTTACCAGTTCATGGGCCAGTCTGCGTGCTGCGGATTCGATCATCGTGCCTGCTCCTTGCTGTGGCGGCTTCTGTGGCCTCAAGCGGTTAGGCGTTTCGAGCGCACGCTGACGCCGCAAGCCAACGCGCGAGAATGTTACAGGCAGGTCACTTCGCCGACCGCACTCGTCTCGCCGACCGCGCGCATCTCGCCGACCGCACTCGTTACAATGAATGGCTATGACACGACTGCGCATTGACTTGGCCTACGACGGCGGCGGATTCTATGGCTGGGCCAAACAGCCCAATCTGCGTACGGTGCAAGGCACCATTGAAGATGCGCTGCACAAGGTGCTGCGGGTGCCGGCCGATGATGCGGGCGCACCGCGATCGGCGACGGCCGAACCGTTGCGTCTGACGGTGGCTGGGCGCACCGACACCGGTGTGCACGCCTCCCACCAAGTGGCGCATTTGGATGTATCCGATGAGGTACTGAATCGCTGCGTAGGTCACATGACCATTCCGGTCACCGAGGCGCTGACTCGCAGACTCAAGGCTGTGCTGCCTTCGGACATCGTCATTCATGGCATTGCCGTGGCTCCGGTCGGCTTCGATGCCAGGTTCTCCGCATTGGAGCGCACTTATGTGTATCGGGTCGCCGATCGTTCGTCTGAGGTCGACCCGCGCCTGCGTGGATGCGTACTTACCGTGGATGAAGCGCTGGATCTGGAGCTTATGAACCGCGCAGCCTCATTGACCATCGGCCTGCACGATTTTGGTTCCTTCGCCACTCCGAATCCGGGAGGCACTACGATCCGTGAAGTCAAGACCGCCTATTGGCGGCGGGTGCCGATCACTCCCCTAGTACCGGATGAGATGGCATCGCATGAAGCATATCGGACTCCGTCGCTGGAGTCCGGCCTAGTAGTGTTCACGATTGTGGCGGACGCCTTTGCCCGCAATATGGTGCGCTCCCTGGTCGGCTCATGCATCAAAGTTGGTTCGGGACGCAAATCACTGGAGTGGTTTGCCGGCAAAATGGCCGAGCCAGTACGTGAAGGCTCAAGCGGGCCGATTGCGCCGCAGGGCCTGACTTTGGAGCATATCGCATATCCCGCCGATGATCAGCTGGCCGCAAGAGCCGAGGCCATTCGGGCCGTACGTACGTTGTAGATTCTATGAAAACAACGCAAAAGGGCTGGAACCCAAACGGATTCCAGCCCTTTCAGCTAGCTTAGCGAAACGCTATTCAGCTCACTCGGCCTTCTCGGCGTCAGCGGCTTCCTCAGCGGGAGCCTCAGCCTCAGCGGCGGCGGTCTCCTCGACCGGAGCTCAACGGCCGGAGCTTCTTCTTCGGCAACCTTGGCGGCGGCTTCAGCTTCCTTCACAACAGCCTTCTTGGCAACCGGCTCGGTGACGAGCTCGATCACAGCGGCCGGAGCGGCATCGCCAACGCGCGGAGCGATCTTGACGATACGGGTGTAGCCACCTTCACGCTGCTCCATCTGCTCGGCAATCTGGGTGAACAGGATGTGCACCACGGACTTGTTGCGGATGACGCGCATCACGCGACGGCGGGAGTGCAGATCACCACGCTTGGCGAAGGTGATCAGGCGCTCTGCCAGCGGACGAAGGCGCTTGGCCTTCGGCAGCGTGGTGGTGATGCGGCCGTTCTGGAACAGGCTGGTCGCCATGTTTGCCAGCATGAGGCGCTCGTGTGCGGGGCTGGAAGCCAGACGCGGGCCCTTCTTAGGTGTAGGCATTGGGTTTACTCCTTATATGTCCGTTCTTCAGGCAAGCAGGTGGGCATATGCCCGAACATCTGCTTGCCTAGTGAACGAACGATTGGTCAAAGAGGCAGATCACTCGTCTTCCGGCGAGAAGAACGTGCCACCTTCGAGATTATTGGTATCGAAGGCCATCGGCGAGGACTTGAGGCTCAGGCCCAAGGTCTGCAGCTTCTCCTTGACCTCATCGATTGACTTCATACCGAAATTGCGGATGTCGAGCAGGTCCTGCTCGGTGTGGGAGACAAGCTCACCGATGGTGTGGATGCCCTCGCGCTTGAGGCAGTTGTAAGAACGCTGCGTCAGGTTGAGGTCCTCAATCGGAACGGCCATCTCGGGGTTGGTCTCCTCGGCCACCGGGGCCGGACCGACCTCGACGCCTTCAGCCTGGGCGTTGAGCTCACGGCACAGGCCGAAGAGCTCCACCAAGGTGGAACCGGCGGAAGCCACCGCGTCACGCGGGGAGATGGCGGGCTTGGTCTCCACGTCCAGGATGAGCTTGTCGAAGTCCGTGCGCTGTTCCACACGGGTGGCCTCGACCTTGTAGCTCACCTTGAGTACCGGGGAGTAGATGGAATCAACCGGAATACGGCCGATCTCATCGTTGTCCTGCTTGTTCATCTGGGCAGGAACATAGCCACGGCCACGCTCGACAGTGAACTCGATCTCGAGTTCGCCATCGTCGGCGAGGGTAGCGATGTGCTGCTCCGGGTTGGCAATGGTGACGCCGGCCGGCGGGGTGATGTCCCCAGCCACGGCTTCGCCCTTGCCGCTCTTGCGCAGATACATGACCACAGGCTCGTCGTATTCGCTGGTGAGCACGATGCCCTTGATGTTCAGCAGGATCTCGGTGACGTCTTCCTGGACACCCGGCAGAGTGGTGAACTCATGCAGGGCACCGGAAATACGCACGGAGGTCACGGCAGCACCCGGGATGGAGCTCAGCAGCGTGCGACGCAGCGAGTTGCCGAGCGTGTAGCCGAAGCCAGGCTCGAGCGGCTCCGAGGGGGAGGGGGGGGGGCATCACCGACATGGTGAAGCGGGAGCGCTGCGGATTCAGAGATTCCTCGGTAAGAGTCGGACGCTGTGCAATAAGCACTGTGGTTATCCTTTCAGCTTGAACTCGGTGGTGCACTCACCGGTCAGGCGGTTTTGGATGGATTTGGTATTGCTGAGTGCTCAGACGCGACGACGCTTCGGAGGACGAACGCCGTTGTGGGCTTGCGGGGTGACGTCGGTGATGGAACCAACCTCGAGGCCCGCAGACTGCAGGGAACGGATGGCGGTTTCACGACCGGAACCCGGGCCCTTGACGAACACGTCGACCTTCTTGACGCCGTGTTCCATCGCCTTGCGGGCGGCGGACTCGGCAGCCATACCAGCGGCGTACGGCGTGGACTTACGGGAGCCCTTGAAGCCGACATCGCCACCGGACGCCCAGGACACCACGGCGCCGGACGGATCGGTGATCGAAATGATCGTGTTGTTGAAAGTGGACTTGATGTGAGCCTGGCCGACCGGGACCGACTTGCGGTCGCGACGACGGGGCTTACGAGCGGCTTGCTTAGGCGCTGCCATTGACCCTCGTTTCCTAGTAACGAACTTTGTTGTTGACGTTCGGGCGATGGGATGAAAATCATCCCGTGGCCCGAATCATGCCACCGACTACTTGGTGGCCTTCTTCTTTCCGGCGACCGTGCGCTTCGGGCCCTTGCGGGTACGAGCATTGGTCTTGGTGCGCTGGCCGCGCACAGGAAGTCCCTTACGGTGACGCTGGCCTTGGTAGCAGTTGATCTGAATCTTGCGACGAATATCTGCATCGACTTCACGACGCAGGTCACCCTCGATCTTGTAGTTGGCTTCGAGGTAGTCACGCAGCGTAATCAGCTGCTCGTCGGTGAGATCCTTGACGCGGATGTCCGGGCTAATACCGGTCGCGGCAAGCGTTTCCTTGGCACGAGTGCGACCCACACCGAAAATGTAGGTGAGGGCGATCTCGATGCGCTTCTCATTGGGGATGTCGACTCCGGCAAGACGTGCCATTGCGATTCCTTCTTGTTGCCGTAGGTCTTGCACCCGCTCGCCCGGTTACCCGGCACGGGCCTACGTACCCGTGGTTCAGTGTCGTTCCCTTGCGGGAAGCACTGTGAGAGAGTGCCTTATTTACTTAGTGCCGCTGGAGAATCTGCTCTCAGCCCTGACGCTGCTTGTGGCGCGGGTTGACGCAGATCACCATGACGCGGCCGTGACGGCGGATCACGCGGCAGTTTTCGCAGATCCTCTTCACGCTAGGGCTGACCTTCATGGTTATCCTTTTCTTGTGTACCTTTACTTGTAACGGTACGTAATGCGTCCGCGGTTCAGGTCGTAAGGGCTCATTTCGAGCACGACACGATCCTGCGGCAGAATACGAATGTAGTTCTTACGCATTTTGCCGGAAATCGTGGCGAGCACGATGTGCTTGTTTTCGAGTTCAACGCGGAACATCGCGTTAGGCAGTGCTTCCACGACCTGTCCTTCGACTTCAATCACACCGTCTTTTGCCATGTGCCTCTAGTCCTATTCCGTTGGATGATTACTATGGCATATCCGAAGACACACCAACTGTCAACTATATACGCACATACCCCTGTACGAACACTCGGCGTGTCGCACAGGGGTATGGAAACGTTGATGTGGTATTTCGGCATCACTCCGGCTTGTTGCCCGGGCTGCCGAACCTACTACTCGAGGTGGCTGATGATACGGCCGCTGATCTCGTCGATGTCGCCGACGCCGTTGACCACGACGAGCAGGCCACGGGCCTCGTAGATGTCGAGCAGCGGAGCGGTTTCCTTCTCATAGGTCTCCAGGCGCTTGGCGATGGCCTCCGGAGTGTCGTCAGCGCGGCCCTGCTCGGCGGCGCGCTTCTTCATACGCTCCAGCAGCACGTCGCGGGCGGCTTCGAGGGCCACCACGTGGTCGAGCGGAGTGTCGAGGTCGGCGAGCATCTCGTCGAGAGCGGTGACCTGGGCGGCGTTACGCGGGTAGCCGTCGAGGATCCAGCCGTTCTTGCAGTCTTCCTTGGCCAGACGATCCTTGACGATCTTGTTGGTCAGGGAGTCCGGAACCAGCTCGCCCTTGTCGGTGTAGCTCATCGCCTCAAGGCCGAGTTCGGTCTTGTTCTTGATGTTGTAGCGGAAGATGTCGCCGGTGGAGATGGTGGGGATGTTGAAGTGTTCGGCGAGCAGAGCAGCCTGGGTGCCCTTGCCCACGCCCTGGGGGCCCATGATGAGCAGACGCATGGTGGTCTCCTTTTATGTCGGTTATTAATACGGTTTTGGCTCCCTTGGTTAAGGGAGCCATTGAGTTATATGCGGAAGAAAGATTGCTCCGTCGTGGAACAGTCCACTGGACTGTTCCACTCCTCGCGCGGCCGCCTGCCCATTGCGGGCGGCCGCTGTCAAGCGGGCGTCAGCCCTCTTTGTGGTCCACGTTTTCGAACAGGAAGCCGGTGTACTGGAACTGTTCGGTCTGGGCCTTGGCCTGGCGCAGGGTGTCGAGGCCCACGCCCGCGATAATCAGGATCGTGGTGCCACCGAACGGCAGCTTGGCGTTGAGGCCGAGGGCCATGATCAGCACGGTCGGGATCAGGGCCACGAACAGCAGGTAGACGGCGCCGACGGTGTTGAGTCGGTTCATCACGTAGGTCAGGTAGCGGCTGGTGGCGTTGCCGGCGCGGATGCCGGGGATGAAGCCGCCGTCCGCGGTCTCGTCCGGGTTGAACGTGATCGAGGTGTAGAAGAAGCAGAAGAACACGATCATCAGCGCGTACAGGGCGATGTACCACACGGATGTGGTGTTCGCCAGGTTGGCGTTGATCCACTTGACCCACGACTGGTCGGACTTGCCGAACTGGGCGATCAGGGTCGGGATGGCGAGGATCGAGGAGGCGAAGATCGGCGGGATGACGCCGGACATGTTGATCTTCACCGGCACGCGGCGCTGGCACAGTTCGACGAAGTCGACGAAGATGAGGATGACCACGAGCACGCCCACGACGATGCCGAACTTGAGCCAGTCGCCGTCGGTGCCGTCGGTGCCGTAGCCGATCTCCCACAGCTGCGGCAGGAAGCCGGAGCAGATGGACATGAAGATCAAGATGGACATGCCCTGGCCGACATGCCCTGGCCGATGCCCTTGTCGGTCACGAGCTCGGCCATCCACATGATCAGGCCGGTGCCGCCGGTCATGATGAGGACCATGACCACGAGGTTGAACACGGAGCCGTCCGGGATGACCTGGTCGCACTGGTAGTTGAACAGGGCGCCGGAGCGGGCGGTGACCAGGATGGTGGTGGACTGGAGCACGGCCAGGCCGATGGTCAGGTAACGGGTGTACTGGGTGAGCTTGGCCTCGCCGGACTGGCCCTCCTTATGCAGGGCCTCGAAGCGGGGGATGACCACGCGCAGCAGCTGCACCACGATGGACGCGGTGATGTACGGCATGACGCCCAGCGCGAAGATAGACAGCTGGAGCATGGCGCCACCCGAGAAGAGGTTCACCAGTCCGATGAAGTTCTCCTGGGAGGCGCTGCCGATAGTGGCCATGCACTTGTTCACCACGTTGTAGTCCACGCCAGGGGTCGGAATGAACGAACCGATGCGGTAGACGATGATGATGAACAGGACGAAGAGAATCTTCTTCCTCAACTCTTTGGTTTTCAGGGCCTGGATTAGTGTCCTCAC
>OCAV01001492.1_pt1 | contig 15077 bp, 10 predicted proteins | sample 1538331 | NCBI WGS metagenome assembly OCAV01 (sample SAMEA2580297, study PRJEB22360) | human gut metagenome | biome: human gut; feature: human-associated habitat; material: faeces | place: Denmark | collected 2008/2010
TTTTGGCCCTGCGGCTGGCCCTGTGCGGCAAGGGGAAAGAGGAGTACGATTTTGCCGCCAAGCGCGCCGCCCTGCTGCAAAAGCACGACGGGGTGCAGGTGCATCTGCTGGAAAGCATCGCCGCCTATTTCTACGCTTTGCAGGGCAGGCCGGAGCAGGCCCCGGAGCTGTTCCGGGAGCACAAGCTGGCCGAGGTGAGCTTCTTTGGGCCCTGCCGCCCCATGATGTCCCTCATCGAGCAGCAGGTCTGGCTGGCGCAGGGGGAGTACGTGAAGGTGATCGCCCACAGCGAGGGCCTGCTGCGCCGGTGCGAGGCCATGCACTACGGTCTGGTGGGCCTGCAGACCCGCATCCAGCTGGCGGCGGCGCAGCTGCGCTTCGGCCAGCGGGCCGAGGCCCGGGCCGCGCTGGCAGCGGCTTTGCTGGACGCTGTGCAGGACGATTTCTGGGTGCTCTTTGTGGAGCAGTATCCCGCTCTGGCCCCCCTGCTGGAAGGGGAGGACTGGGCCGTGTGCGAGCCGCGTCTGGGGCCCTTCGTGGCCCGCATCCTGCCCGCAGGCCGGGCCTTTGCCGCCCGGCTGGGCCTGCCCGCCCCCGCGCCGGAGCTGCCCCTGACCGACCGCGACCGGGAGCTGGCCCGTCTGGTGGCCGGGCGGTGCACCAACAAGGAGATTGCTGCCGCCCTCTACCTCTCCGAAGGCACGGTGAAGCAGTACATCAACCAGCTGTACGCAAAGCTGGATATGGGCGGCGACCCCCGCACCCGCCGCGCCCGCTTGGCCGAGTGGTACCAGAAAAACGCCCCCCGGAATTAACCAAAAACTAACCCCGGGTTAATAGCAAAAACCAAAGCTCCACGGTATCCTAAAAGTGAACCGTGGAGCTTTTTTCCTGCAACAAAATTGGTAGAAAAAGGAGGCTTTTGCAATGAAACGAAGATGGAAGAAATTCCTCGCCGGGGTGCTTTCCGCAGCCCTCGCGCTGAACCTCGCAGCCCCGCTGGCACTGGCGGGCAGCTCGACGATGGGAGCAGCTTGCGGGGTGACAAATGTACTTCTGTATCCGGAGTGGAACGGACCGGTCGATAGTAAGAAATGCATTCAGGGTACGGTATCCTATAACCGGGGTCTTTTGACCTTTGACGGAGATGTGACGCTGGATACAACTTCGGACCCGTATAATTCTTCGCTGGTCGAAGCCCTCAGTGAAAAAAATCTGAGGCTGGTGGCAAACGGCAAGGTGACGGGCAGTACAAATAGCGACGGCTTTGATGGAGCAAAGGAGATAGTAAGGGGAAAATACGATCTCACCAATACCTATTGGAACAATACGTCGAAAGGAATTTCGGGTGGAGACACGGGAACAACGATTGCTTCCGATACCGAGATCACGCTGAAGGGTTTCCAGACGGGCATCGGCTGGGGAAGCGTTCAGATCGATGGCAAGGTGAAGATCACAAATGCAGAATGCGGCATCGCCAATTTCACTACCATGAACCATGGCAGCGAGCTGGTGATCCATGCGCAGCAGTACATCGGGGAACAGGGTCATCTGACCTACAACGGCGGCCACCTGCTCCTGAATGTGACGACTATCGGTATGGACTTCGGCCTGAGTAGGCTGGGCATCGGAGAGAACGTAAACAGGTTCTGGTATCGCACCGACGATGACGCGGGTTATACGGAAATCGACACCAGCGTGCAGGAAAAACTTGACAGCTTTTTTGAAGTCAAAGAGACAAACCACGCCTATCTGGAGCTGACGGATGTGGACCCGGACCAGCAGGAAAGTGAAACCTACGACCTCTGGGTAGCAGGCAAGCAGGTCACAAAGAGCAACCAAAGCGATGTGCTGGAGGATGGCGGCACCGTGTCCTATGACCCGGATACCCACACCCTGACCCTGAACGATGCCGATCTCACGCTGGATGGGGCCGCGGGCGGTTACTGCTGCATCGATTCCCAATTGGCGGAAGAGCTGACCATTACCGGCACAGCCACCCTTTCCAACGCCGATGGAATCATAACGGCTGGCCCGCTGACGCTGAAGGACGCAACCCTCACCTTTACGGGCAATATCAATGAGGATGTTGGTGATGACGCGATCCGGGCAGGCCGCTCTGACGAGGACATCACCATCCAAAACAGCAAGGTGACCATTGCAGGCACAAACTCGGAGGGCAACTTCTTCCAGTTTGGCATTCGGTGCGGCAAGCTCACCGTGGCGAACAGCACGCTGGATGTGAAAGCCGGCGGCTCGGCCATCGTGGCAGCAGACGAGATGGAAGTTTCCGGCGCAGGCACCGTCATCACGGCGGAAACGGATGCATCGGAGGAACAGGATTATTATGCCCTCGAACTGGGACGCCTGATCATGTCTCACGGCCTTGATCTGGTGGAAGGCAAAATGAACGAGAGCAAGAAGGCGAAGATCGCCCAGCCGGAGCAGGCCCCCACGGACTTTAAGGTCTACTGGGTCGTCCATCCGGGGGACGAACCGGTGAATGGAGGAATGCAGTTCCCCGGTGCGATCACCGGCAGCGAGGAGGAAGCCCGCCTCTTTGAGGGCTGGTTCCTCGAAGACGGCACCCGTTTGGAGGATAGCCCCTACTACATGGGCCCGGGCGCGAACCATGTGGGCAACCTCGACCGGGACGTGACCTTCTATGGCCATTGGCGCACCGCCGAGAGCGGCGAGGGCAGCCCAGACGGCGGAGACGGCTTCGGCACCCTTCTGGCGGTCGGCGCAGTCGTGGGCGCGGCGGGCGTCGTGGCCTATCAGGTGGGCACGGAGCTCATCCTTGACCAGCTCCTGCCTGCAGGAGTGGCCGTGCCCCATACCCGCGCCGAGCTGGCAATGCTCCTCTGGAACACCGCAGGCCGCCCGGCCCCGGCCGCTCTGCCCGCCTTTGCGGACGTAGCCGACCCGGAGCTGGCCCAAGCCGCCCAGTGGGCCATCGAGCAGGGCTACCTGAAAGCCCGCGCCGACGGCAGCTTTAAGCCGGACAAGGGTGTCGCCAAGTGGCGCGTCATCCGCGGCTACCGGGCAGTGACTGAACCATGACCGTGCAGGTAAAATAGCCCCACAGCACAAGGCCCCGCAGACTTTGAAAAAGGTCTGCGGGGCCGCTGTTTGTTTATTGCAGCATGCGTGGCGTGCAGGGAAAGTTTGAGAAGGCGTACGGCAAACCTGTTCCGCGCATTACATCTCATGTGCTGCGACACACCTTCTGCACCAATGTTCAGCAGGCCGGGCTGGATGTAAAAAGCCTGCAATACCTGATGGGACACTCCAATGCCAGTGTGACGTTGGATGTCTACACGCACAGCAGCTTTGAATCGGTTGAAAGAGCCTTTGAACAGATCGCCGGCAACCTGTGATTTTCGACGTATGAAGCGGAATTGCTTACTCAATAAGTACCTTATGGAGACGGGATCTCTTCGGAGACCCCGTCTCTTTTTGTATAGAAACCACAGATGCAGCCCACTCTATCAAAAAGGGGTGAGCAGATGTCCGGCAAACGGGTATTGGCGTTGTATGCAGCTGTTCTGCTGGGGTTTGCGGTAGTTTTGTGCCGCCTGTATTTTCTGGCAGAGAACCATACCTATGCTGCCCGGGCCGAAGCACAGAGCACGGTCCGGCTCTCGCTGCCTGCCCGGCGGGGCAGCTTCTACGACCACAGCGGCCTGCTTCTCACCGGGCTGGAAACGCGGTATCTTGCCCTCTGCTTCCCGGGCGAAAACAACTACACACGCCTGTATGCATTTACGGACAGTGCCGGGCAGGCACTTTTGTACCGGAACCGCAACCGCTCCGCACCGTTTCTGCTGGAAGTGGACCGCGACCTTTCCGGGCGCGGCATACGCTGCTTTGCAACGGCACGGCGCTGCGCAGAAGTTCCGCTGTGCCAGCATCTGATCGGCTATCTGGATGCAGAAGGCCGCGGCATTGCCGGGCTGGAAAAGGCGCTGGACAGCCAGCTGGCCGGGACAAAGAAGCATGACACGCTGGTGTGCGCGGTCACAGCACAAGGACGGCTGCGGGCCGGGGAAACACCGCAGCTCACCCGGCAGGACAGCAGTGCGGTGGGCGTGCAGCTGACGATCTCCCGCCCGGTGCAGCGTGCCGCCGAAGCGGTGGCCGCAGACACCATGACCAGCGGCTGCATTCTGGTTCTGGACACGGCCACTGCTGCGGTTCGCGCCAGCGTCAGCGTACCGGGCTATGACCCGGATGACCTTGCCGCAAGTCTGGATGCACCGGACAGTCCGTTCCTGAACCGCGCACTGGAAAGCTATGCTGTGGGTTCAGTGTTCAAGCCGGTGCTGGCTGCGGCAGCGCTGGAGCAGGCCATCCTGCCGGAGTACGAATGCACCGGTGCTATGGTGGTGGATGGACAGATCTTCCGCTGCGCAGGCGGTGTTCCGCACGGAACGGTGGACATGACTGCGGCTCTGGAAAAAAGCTGCAACGGCTATTTTATCCGGCTGGGGCAGCAGCTGGGGGCAGAGACGCTTTTGCAGATGTCTCGGCAGCTTGGCTTCGGGCAGGAGGTGCCGGTGGCAGGTGCGCTGCACGCCGATGCCGGAAAGCTGCCGTCTGCCGGGGAGCTTGCCCAGAGCGGCCAGCTGGCAAATTTCAGCTTTGGGCAGGGCGGTCTGCTGGCATCACCGGTACAGATCGCCGCCATGATGAACACCATTGCTTCCGGCGGGGTGTACCGCACGCCTTTCTTCGTGTGTGGCTCGGTGGATGAAACTGACGGTACGCCGCTGGAAACGCTTGCACATCCGCAGTCAAGGCGGGTGATGAGTGCGGAAAATGCAGCGCTCCTGCGTAAAATGCTGCAGCAGGTGGTGGAAGAGGGCACCGCACAGGATGCTGCCGGGCTGGAAGAAGGGGCTGGCGGCAAGACCGGTACCGCGCAGACCGGGCAGTTCACACCGGATGGCACGGAACGCAAAAACTTGTGGTTCGCAGGGTTTTACCCGGCGCAGCAGCCGCGCTACACCATTGTGGTGCTGCAGGACGGGCAGGTGAGCACGGAACATTCCAGCGCCGCCATCTTTGCCCGGCTGTGCGCAATGCTGGACCTTCTGGCATAAAAATGCACGGTTTCTGCTTGCTTTTTTGCGCTTGTTATGCTACTATATATTTGTATTTCTGCGTAGTTTTTGTTGAATTAAAATAAAGGAGCGTTTCAATCCATGTCTGTTATCGAAATTGTTGGCGGTGTGATCCTGCTGATCGCTTCGCTCGTCATCGTTTTCCTCACTCTCATGCAGCACACCCACGGTCAGGGCCTTTCCGGTGCCATCAACGGCAGTATGGGCGGCGCAAACAATGCCCGTTTGACCCCGGCTGATCAGATGCTGGCCAAGACCACCCGCATTGCAGGCATTGTTTTCTTTGTGGTTGCCATTCTGGCATGTCTGTTTGCAGGCCGTCTGGCAGGTTGACAAGGTTCGTGCAGCCCCGTGTAAAGGACGGGGCTGTTTTTCTGTGTTATGATAGGATGTCAGCGGCAGTCTGACCGCCGGGCAGGGTGGGGCAGCTGGCCCACGATTGGCAGCGCTGCGGCACGTTGGAGGCTGCGGCCATGGAAGAGCAAGGAGAAAAAATATTATGGCAATGCGCGATAAAATTGAGCACGCGATCCAGAATCAGCCGTGCACCGTCAAAGACCTCAAATCCAAATTCGGCGGGGACCGCGGCTCGGACCGCAAGGTGATGGAGGCTGTGGATCAGCTGGTGCACGAGGCGGTCATCTGCCAGCGTCAGGGCGTGTTCTTTACGGTGCGCTCCGGCCGTGCAGACAAGGCTCTGCTGTGCAAGGTGGTAAAACTGGGCAAGAATTTTGCCTTTGTCATGCTGGAGGACGGCACCAGCGATATCTTTATCCCGGGCCGTTTTACCCGCGGTGCCATGCCCGGCGACATAGTGCTTGTGGAAAAGTTTGAGCACCCCCGTGTGGAGGGCAGCGATGAAGGCGAGATCCTGGCCATTCTGGAAGAAAAGAACGATCTGGTGGGCACTGCCCGCCGCATTGAGGGCCGCCTGAAGTTCGTGCCGGACGACTGCCCGGCCATCTCCATGCAGATGATGCGTGACTGCGAGGGCGGTGCAAAGGACGGCGACAAGGTGGCCGTGGAGATCCTGCAGCGCGGCAATCGGCAGGAAGATCACCGCGTGGGCGTTGCCATGCGGTTTGGCAGCTCGGACGAAGCAAAGCGCTGCGCAAAGGCTCTGCTCTATGCGCAGGATATCCACAGCCGCTTCCCGGATAAGGTTCGTGAGGAAGCCAAGAAGCTGGAGAACGCTGAGGTCTCTGAAAAGGACACCGAGGGCCGCATGGATCTGCGTGCCCTGCCCATCTTCACCATTGACAGTGCTGAGACCAAGGATATCGATGATGCCATCAGCCTGACCAAGACCCCGGAGGGCGGTTTTGAGCTGGGTGTCCACATTGCAGATGTTTCCAACTATGTCAAGCCCGGCAGCGAACTGGACAACGAAGCGTTTAACCGCGCAACCAGTGTCTACTATGCCGATCAGGTGGTGCCCATGCTGCCCAAGCAGCTTTCCAACGGCATCTGCAGCCTGAATGAGGGCGTGCTGCGTCTGGCCTTCTCCTGCCTGATGCATCTGGATAAGGATGGCAACCTGATCGATTACCGCTTTGTCAAGTCGGTCATCCGCAGCCGCGTCAAGGGTGTTTACTCCGAGATCAACGCCTTGCTGGCCGGCAGTGCTGACGACGAGCTGAAGGGCAAGTACCATGAAGTGCTCAGCCAGCTGCCCGCCATGAAGGAGCTGTACGGCCACCGTGCCCGCCTGCGCAAGGAGCGCGGCTGCATGGATATCGAGAGCGGCGAGGTGAAGCTGATCCTCGACGAGGACGGCCACTGCATCGACGTGAAAAAGCGCACCTCCGGCGAGAGCGAAGCTATGATCGAAGAGTTCATGCTGCTGGCCAACCAGTGCGCTGCCCACTTTGCCCGCGTGAAGCAGATCCCCTTCGTGTACCGTGTGCACGAGGAACCCAATGCTGAAAAGCTAGAGCGTCTGCACACTCTGCTGCAGGCCTGCGGCATCAACGATCACTTTGCCAAGGATGTGCCTACCCCCAAGGAGCTGAGCGCCATTCTGGAAGGTGTGCGCGGCGGCCCGTATGAGCAGATCATCAATACCGGTATGCTGCGCTGCATGTCCAAGGCTGTGTATGAGGAAAAACCCAAGGGCCACTACGGTCTGGTGCTGAAGGACTACGCTCACTTCACCAGCCCCATCCGCCGCTATCCGGATCTGGCCATCCATCGCATCATGACCGCCCAGCTCAAGGGCATGGATAAGGATACCATGGTGCTGCGCTACAGCGACTTTGCCGAGAAGGCAAGCAAGCAGTCCAGTGAGCGCGAGATCATTGCAATGCAGATCGAGCGCAAGGCCGAGGACTGCTACAAGGCCGAGTATGCCCGCCGCCATCTGGGCGAGTGCTACGAGGGCCGCATTTCCGGCGTGACCCAGCGCGGCCTGTTCATCGAGTTGGAGAATGGCGTGGAGGGCTTTGTGCCGGCTTCCAGCCTGACCCCCTCCGGTACCATGCTCACCGAGGGCATCCGCCTGTCCGACCCCGTCTCCGGCAAGAACTGGAGTCTGGGCGACACCATGATGATCACCATTGTGCGTGCGGATGTGAACCTGGGCAAGATCGACTTTGAGGTTGCTCCGGCAAGCGCAAAGTAAGCAAAAAAGATCAGAACACCTGTACGGCGTTTTCCTGCATAGGAAGAGACTGTACAGGTGTTTTTTGTCCGCGGACAAGAAGCGATGGAAAAGGGGAGAACGACATGCTGAAAAACGAAACACTGCGCAGAGATGCAGATGCCATCATCCGTGCCAGCCTGAACGCTGTTCTGCCGGACGAAGCGGTGCGCCGCGCGCTGAAAAATTTCCGGCCGCAGGGCGGCAGGGTGCTGCTGGTGGCTGCCGGTAAGGCAGCATGGCAGATGGCCCATGCTGCGGTGAAATTTCTTGGCCGGGTGGATGGCGGCGTGGTCGTGACCAAATACGGCCACGTGAAGGGCACGATCCCCGGCGTAGACTGCTGCGAAGCCGGGCACCCCGTGCCGGATGAGAATGGCTTTGCCGCCACCCGGAAAGCGCTGGAACTGGTGCAGGGCTTAACGGCAGAGGATACGGTGCTGTTTCTGCTGTCCGGCGGAGGCAGTGCACTGTTTGAGAAGCCGCTGATCCCCGGCGCAGAGCTGCAGCAGATCACGGGCCAGCTGCTTGCCAGCGGTGCCGATATCGTGGAGATGAACACCATTCGCAAGCGCCTGTCCGGGGTCAAGGGCGGGCGGTTTGCACAGAGCTGTGCGCCCGCACAGGTGTTCAGCATCGTGCTCAGCGATATTCTGGGCGACCCGCTGGATATGATCGCCAGCGGCCCGGCGGTGCCGGATACCTCCACCTGTGCACAGGCCCTTGCCATTGCGGAAAAATATCACCTGCAGCTTTCGGCACAGGCCAAGGCTCTGCTGGCACAGGAGACTCCAAAGGTGCTGGACCGTGTTGCCACGCAGATCACCGGCAGCGTGCGGGAGCTGTGCAGCGCAGCAGCCAACGCCTGCCGGGAGCTGGGCTATGAGCCGGTGATCTTGACCGACAGGCTCTGCTGTGAAGCGCGGGAGGCTGGCAGCTTCCTTGGTTCCATAGCCCGCACCCACGCGGGGCAGGGCAAAAAGCTGGCCTTTCTTGCAGGCGGTGAGACGGTCGTCCATCTGACCGGAACAGGTCTGGGTGGGCGCAATCAGGAGCTGGCCCTTGCTGCAGCACCGGTGATCGCCGGGCTGGATGCAGCGGTCTTTTCGGTGGGCAGCGATGGCACCGATGGCCCAACCGATGCTGCGGGCGGCTATGTGGACGGCAGCACGGCCGCAGCACTGGTGCAGAACCAGCTGAACGTGTACGATGTGCTGCAGAACAACGATGCCTACCATGCCCTCAAGGCGGTGGATGGGCTCATCATCACCGGCGCGACCGGCACGAATGTCAACGATGTGGCCGTGGTGCTGATCGGAAATCAAGGATAGAACAAAGCCGCCGGGAGTTCTCTGCAAAAAGCGGAAAGCGGAACGGATGGAGCTACAGCGCCGCAAGAAACTTACGGAACAGATGTTCCACGGGATGGCCCACATCGTGGACCGGTTTGTGGTGTGTGATCTGGAAAATGACCACTATGAATAATGCCTTGCAGGATCATGGATTATATGGGTAAAAAATAAGGTGCTGTCCGCACAGACAGCACCTTATTTTTATGGTTTACATGTGCAGCAGGCTGCGCTGCTCGCTGGCGCGGAACTTAAGTGCCGCAGCAATGAATGCCTTGAACAGCGGGTGAGCACGGTTCGGACGGCTCTTGAACTCCGGGTGGAACTGTGCGCCCAAATGGAAGTCACGGCCGGGCAGCTCTACAGTCTCTACCAGACGACCGTCGGGGCTGGTGCCGGAAATAACAAGACCGGCGTCCTGCATCTCCTGACGGAACTCGTTGTTGAACTCGTAGCGGTGGCGGTGGCGCTCCCAGATCTCGGCCTCGCCGTAGCACTCGGCCATCTTGGTGCCGGGCATCACCTTGCAGGGGTATTTACCCAGACGCATGGTGCCGCCCTTGGGAATGTTGCCCTGCTGGTCGGCCATCAGGGCGATCACATTATGCTTGCCATCCGGGGTGAATTCGCTGGAATTTGCATCCTTGTAGCCCAAAACGCCCCGGGCAAACTCCATCACCATGATCTGCATGCCAAGGCAGATGCCAAAGTAGGGAACATGGTTCTCGCGGGCATACTGTGCAGCCTGGATCATGCCCTCAATGCCGCGGTCGCCAAAGCCGCCGGGTACGATGATGCCGTCCACATCTGCAAAGGCTTCCTTGCAGGCGGCCTGGTCGGTCAGGTCCTCGCTCTCCACCCAGCGGATCTCCACCTGACTGTCGTTCTCAAAGCCGGCGTGGTACAGGCTCTCCATCACGGAGAGGTAAGCGTCGTGCAGCTTGACGTATTTGCCCACCAGCGCAATGCTGCAGGTCTTGCTGCGGGTGGCAATGCGGCTGACCACCTGCTTCCACTCGGTCAGGTCGGCAGGAGGAACGTCCAGCTTGAGCTTCTTCACCACGACCTCGTCCAGACCACCGGTGTGCAGCATCAGCGGGCACTGGTACAGGCTGGGCATGGTCAGGTTCTCGATCACGCACTCCGGCTTCACATTGCAGAAAGTGCTGATCTTGCGGCGGATGTCGCCGCCCACACTGCCGTCTGCGCGCAGGATGATGATGTCCGGGTTCACGCCCATGCCCTGCAGCTCTTTCACAGAGTGCTGTGCAGGCTTGGATTTGTACTCGTCCGAGCCGGAAATGTAAGGCACCAGCACCACATGGATGTAGCAGCAGTTGTCGCGGCCCTGTTCCAGACCCACCTGACGGATGGCCTCGAGGAAGGGCTGGCTTTCAATATCACCGGTCGTGCCGCCGATCTCGGTAATGACCACGTCAGCCTCGGTGGAAGAGGCCAGATTGTAGATGTAGCTCTTGATTTCGTTGGTGATGTGGGGAATGATCTGCACGGTCTGGCCCAGATATGCACCCTGACGTTCCTTGTTCAGTACGTTCCAGTACACCTTGCCGGTGGTCAGGTTGGAGTATTTGTTCAGATTCTCGTCGATAAAGCGCTCGTAGTGGCCCAGATCCAGATCGGTCTCAGTGCCATCGTCGGTCACGAACACCTCACCGTGCTGCAGCGGGCTCATGGTGCCGGGATCCACATTCACATAGGGGTCCAGCTTCTGGCTGGCCACCTTCAGACCGCGGCACTTGAGCAGACGGCCCAGCGATGCGGCTGTGATGCCCTTGCCAAGGCCGGAGACGACACCGCCGGTGACAAAGATGAATTTGGTTTGTTTCTCTGCCATAGAATTTCCTCCTCTATTTTTGTTTTTCTGAATTCTTTCCCTTATAAACCTTTGTGAATTCTTTCAGGTGAACGGCCTTGCTCTCAGCCTCTCCCAAAATGAGCCGGTGAAAGCAAGGATACTTTTCCCAATCCAATATTATACACCTATGTCCTCATAATTTTCAAGGACTTCCTGTGCAATTTCTGTGCGGTCACGCCGGGTATCCATGGCCTGTTTTTCTATGTAGCGGTGTGCCTCGGCTTCGGTCATGTGCTCGTGCTCCACAAGGCAGCATTTTGCCCGGCTGACCAGCCGCACCTGTGCGATCTTTTCCTGTAAGCGGGCGTTCTCCTGCCGGGCACGCAGCAGGCGGTGGTTGCCCGCCGCCGCCATGTGCATGGCCTGCACAAAAAAGGCGGTACTGAAGGGCTTTGACAGCAGCAATACCCCCTGCTCGCTCAAAGGCCCCAAAAGCTGCTCAGCCTGTGCGGCCTTGACCAGAAACACGACACCGGCATCTGTTTTTTCCACAGCATTGATGCACACCTCATGCCCGAATTCATCGGGCAGGGGAGAGTTGACCACGATCAGCTCAAAATCCGATTCCGTCATGCGCCGCCGGGCTTCGGCCCCGCTGGGAATGATCACCGGGCGGCTGTAGCCCATTTCGGTCAGCCGTGCAGCGATATACTCGTTGGAGCTTGCACCGGCACTTACGATCAGTGCACGTCCCATTTCCTTCGCTCCTTTCTCCTACACACTCTCTTTTGCAGGGGTCAGATGGCGTTGAAGTAATGGGTACGCTCGTACTCAACAGGGTCGGACGCGTGTTTCAGTGCTTCGCAGCGCTTCAGTTCTTCCGTAAAGTAGCGGCTGGCAAGCTGCTCGGGCAGCACTTTGCGCAAAAATTCGCTCTCCTCCGCAGCCTGCACGGCCTCTTCCAGACTGGCGGGCAGAGTCTCAAGGCTGAGGCCCTCAGCCATAGAGGGGTCGAACAGATTCTTGTTCACGGGGGCAGAGAGCACCATGCGGTTCTCGATGCCGTCCAATCCGGCAGCCAGAACCAGACCAATGGCCAGATAGGGGTTGCAGGCAGGGTCCGGGCTGCGCAGCTCCATGCGGCAGTTGTCGCCCTTTACCTGCGGGATGCGCACCAGCTGGCTGCGGTTCTGGCGGCTCCAGCTCACATAGCGGGGCGCTTCATCGCAGCCAAAGCGCTGATAGCTGTTGGGCAGAGGGTTGGTGAACACGGTCAGCTCCCGGCTGTGGGCCAGCACACCGGCCATAAAGCTGCCTGCAATGCTGTCCGGGGCAATGTCGCCCTCAAACAGGTTGCGGCCATCCATGTAAAGGGACAGGTTGATGTGCAGGCCGCTGCCTGCCTGATCCGGCAGGGGCTTGGGCAGGAAGCTTGCATGGATGCCGCTGCGGGTGGCAATGGCGCGCACGATCTGCTTGAACATCATCACGTTGTCGGCGGTCTTGAGGGGGCCTGCGTGGTGGCAGTCGATCTCGTTCTGGCCGTTGCCGCTTTCGTGATGGCTGTGCTGAGGGCTCATGCCCATCTGCTCCATGGTCAGGCAGATGTCCCGGCGGAGGTTCTCGCCTGCATCCAGCGGGGCCACGTCAAAGTAGCCGCCAAAGTCGATGGGGATACGGGTGGGGCGGCCCCGGTCATCATTCTCGAACAGGTAGAACTCACACTCTGCGCCCACATTGCAAGTGATGCCCAGCTTTTTGAATTTGCGATTCACGCTGCGCAGAAAGCCGCGGCAGTTGCCGCCAAAGGGCTGGCCGTCCGGCTTTTCCACATCACAGAAAAACTGCATCACCCGGCCCTCGGTAGGCCGCCAGGGGAGAATGGTCACGGTGGAAAGATCCGGCCGCAGCACAAGGTCGCTTTCCTCCACCTTCATGAAGCCGGCAATGGAGCTGCCGTCGAAGCAGACACCGTCTTCCAGAGCTTTGGGCAGATCGTTTGCCAGCACAGCAATGTTCTTCTGAGTGCCAAAGATATCGCAGAAGGCAAAGCGCACAAATTTGACGTTGTTGTCCTCCACAAAATCAAGGATGTCCTGTTGGGTCGAATAGCTCATAATGGTTTCCCTTTCAAATAAAACGCCTAAAGGCCTGCCCTCAGAATGGGAGCAGGTCTTTAGGCTGGTGTAAGAAATAGGAAAAGGAGAATGGCAATTTTAAATTCCGCAGCCTACGGATGCTATTCTGCTGTTACGCTGATGAAAGATCAGACGTAGTAGAGCATCTTGCTGTAGCTGGGCAGAGGCCAATAATCCTCACCGCAGATGGTCTCGGCGTCGTCCGCAGCGGCACGCAGAGCATCCATTGCAGGCAGCACGTTGTCGTGGAAAGCAACGGCCTTTTCTGCCTCGGTGGGCAATGCCTTGGAAGCATCCACTGCATCCTGCAGGGTATCGACAGCGTCGCTCATAGCATCGGCATCAGCAGAGAGCTTGGTCAGGGTCTTGGTCTCACTGCGCACGCTGATGTTCTCGCTGACGGCCAGCTTGGATGCTGCGGTATTGGCAAGCTCGCTCATGTAGGAGTTGACGGCAGGCAGCAGCTGCTTGCGGGCCATTTCCAGCATGGTCAGAGCCTCGATGTTGATGATCTTGGAGTAGTGCTCCATCTCCACCTCGTAGCGGCTCTCCATCTCTACCTTGGTCAGCACGCCGAACTCTTCCATCAGGGCAATGTTCTTGGGCTCGATCAGGGCAGGCAGAGCAGCGGGGGTGTTCTTCTTGTTGGGCAGACCGCGCTTTGCGGCTTCCTCTTCCCACTCGGCAGTGTAGCCGTTGCCGTTGAAGATGACGCGGCGGTGGTCGCGGATGGTGCGCTTGACCAGAGCGATCACGGCGCTGGTAAAGTCTTCAGCGCTCTCCAGCTCGTCGGCGTAGCCCTTCAGTTCCTTTGCGACGGCGGTGTTCAGGATGGTGTTGGCATCACTCAGGTTCTCAGCGGAACCGGGCATACGGAACTCGAACTTGTTGCCGGTGAAGGCAAAGGGAGAGGTACGGTTGCGGTCGGTGGTATCCTTGCTGAACTTGGGCAGGACATCAACGCCCAGATCCATCTTCATCTTGACGGGGCCGGCATAGGGGGAATCGGATGCGATAGCATCGATGACAGCTTCCAGCTCTTCGCCCACGAAGATGGAAATGATAGCCGGAGGTGCCTCGTTGGCACCCAGACGGTGATCGTTGCCGGGAGTGGCAACGGAGGTGCGCAGCAGATCGGCGTACTCGTCAACAGCCTTGATGACAGCAGCCAGGAACACCAGGAACTGCAGGTTCTCCATGGGGGTGTCGCCCGGGTCGAGCAGATTCTCGTGGGTGGTGGACATGGACCAGTTGTTATGCTTGCCGCTGCCGTTCACGCCCTCAAAAGGCTTCTCATGCTGCAGGCAGACCAGACCGTATTTGGGAGCGATCTTCTTCATCATCTCCATCGTCAGCAGGTTGTGGTCGATGGCAACGTTGGTGGTGTCGAAGATGGGAGCCAGCTCATGCTGGCAGGGAGCAACTTCGTTGTGCTTGGTCTTGGCGGGAATGCCCAGCTTCCACAGCTCTTCGTCCAACTCCTTCATAAACTCGGAGACCTCGGGACGAATGACACCGAAGTAGTGCTCTTCCAGCTCCTGACCCTTGGCAGAGGGGGCACCGAACAGGGTGCGGCCGGTGAGGATCAGATCCTGACGGGCCTCGTAATCCTCTTTCTTGATCAGGAAGTACTCCTGCTCGGGGCCGACGGTGGTGGAGACGTAATCCACATCTTTGCCGAACAGCTTCAGGATGCGAACTGCCTGATTGGACAGTGCGTTCATGGAACGCAGCAGGGGGGTCTTCTTATCCAGAGCCTCGCCGGTGTAGCTGACGAATGCGGTGGGGATGCACAGCACGTCATCCTTCACGAATGCGTAGCTGGTGGGGTCCCATGCAGTGTAGCCGCGGGCCTCGCAGGTGGCGCGCAGACCGCCGGAGGGGAAGGAAGATGCATCGGGCTCGCCGCGCACCAGCTCCTTGCCGGAAAACTCCATGATGGCGGTGCCGTCGCCCACAGGGGAAACAAAGCCATCGTGCTTCTCACTGGTGATGCCGGTCAACGGCTGG
>OCAV01001504.1_pt1 | contig 14957 bp, 11 predicted proteins | sample 1538331 | NCBI WGS metagenome assembly OCAV01 (sample SAMEA2580297, study PRJEB22360) | human gut metagenome | biome: human gut; feature: human-associated habitat; material: faeces | place: Denmark | collected 2008/2010
GGAAAAGAGGTCCCGGAACAAAAAATGTTCCCAGATACATTTTGTAGAAATCTGCGATCCCACTGTCATTTATTCTGACAAAAGAAAACGCATAGATTACTATGGGAAGCCAGTATTTTCCGCTTCTCAGATGCACCGTATCCAATATACGGATTCCGTAATGGAAGCAGCTTCCCAGTGCAAAAAAAAGCCCGTACAATAAAAATCCAATCCAGAGCACATCAAACCTGGCAAGTACATTTCCCGGCAGGTCTGCTCCTGCCATCAGCGGAAGGACCGGATAAAGTTCTTTCTGTATCCGTCCCCACCCCAATACAGAAGGCAGGATAAAAAGAATAAGCAGTAAAATTCCGCTGACTGTTAGAATGGCCGATGTTACAGTTTTGCCGGAATTTCCTCTTTTTTCCACATTCTGCAATACAAACGGAAGAAGGCTGATTCCCGAAAAAGCACACACCACATCATACGTGCTGTAAACGATCTCCTTTCCCCACAATCGACTTTCCCGCAGCATTTCTTTCAAATATTCTGCATTCCCCTGCCCGATACACAACAACAGCATAAGTATGATCACAAATAAAAAAATTCCTCCCGAGACACCGGCCATCCGCCCTCTGCGCTGCATCCCATGATCTGCCCCATATGCACAGACTACAACCGCCCAGAAAATCAGCCATCCGGTTGCAATCCCTGATACTGCCCACACCGGTACGATCTGCTCAATGAGTGAAAGAATATAAACTCCTGTCATGATCAGATATATTAAGAAAAAGCTTCCCAACAGGCTGCCTTTCAGCTTTCCCATTATTTTTACAGGATCTGCATAACAGTAAGAAGTTCTCATCAGAAAAAAGACATACAGCAAAAGGATCAGAACTGCAGCCATGATGCCCACTGCTCCAGACAGTCCCTGTTCTCCGTTATATCCCGGAATACAGATCAGAAGTGGTGCAAGAAAAGAAAGTATAATCTGATGATACAACTGTCTGTGTGATATACGATTGTTTTCTGCATACTTCATGATTCACGCTCCTTCCTGTCTGTAATCTTTCGCAGACGGATACTCTGTTCCTTTCTTGCATAGACCGGCCTGTATTTTCTGGCTTTGAAAGGTATTCGAAAAATACCATTACCTGTCTGTCTAACGGATTGTTCTTCCACAAAAGGCACCAGATACGGTATTCCAAAGCTCAACAGTCCTGACAGATGTGATACTGTAAGATAGATGCCAAGGACAACTCCATATATTCCAAGATAGCCTCCCAGAATCAAAAATCCATATTTCAGCAGGCGAAAAGCAGCTGCAAATTCTTCATCCGGTATGACCATAGATCCAAGTGCCGTAAGTGCTACGATCATAACAACAATAGGACTTACCAGATTGGCACTGACTGCCGCATCTCCTATGATCAGGCCGCCTACTATTCCGATTGCATTTCCAAGTGCACCGGGTACCCGGACTCCGGCTTCCCGTATCAGTTCAAAAGCGAGTTCCAGTAAAACCAGTTCTGTCACACTTGAAAAAGGTACTCCCTCCCTTGCATCTGCAAAAGACAGCAAAAGATTCGTTGGCAATATCTGTGTATGAAACCGGATCACTGCCAGATACAATCCCGGAAGCAATGTTGCTGTCAGCAATGCCAGATAACGCAGTATTCGGAGAAATGTTGCCATCTCAAAATGATGATACCAGTCTTCACTGCTCTCCATAAAACTGCTGAATGCACCTGGCAGGATCAGGGCAGACGGAGAATTATCACACAGAAGTGCGATTTTTCCATTGAGAAGTTCCAGTGCCGTCCGATCCGGGCGTTCCGTCACCTGATACTGCGGAAAAGGCGAATACCAGGGTTTCTCAGTCAGCTGTTCCAGCATTCCACTGTCCAGAATTCCATCTATTTTGTATTCTTCCAGCCTGTTTTTGACCTCTTCCAGAAGTTCTTCATGTACCAGATCTTCGATATACAGTATCTGAATCGTTGTATTAGAACGGACTCCACTCTGATATTCTTCTACTTTCATTCGGGTATCACGGATCCTTTTGCGTACAAGCGCAGAATTTGTTTTTACTGAATCCGAGAAACCTTCTCTGGAGCCACGCAATACCTTTTCTGATTCTGCCTCAGAGACTCCCATATTCGGGTACCCTTTGCTGGAGATTTTCATTGCCTTATTGTAACCATCTATAAAAAACACTGCATTTCCAGACAGGATTGCTCCAAAAACTTCATCCATATTTTCCAGTTTCTGCACATCTGCAATGCCCAGACTGTTATTTTTGAGAAATTCCTGTATTTTTTCCGGCGGTATTTTCCAGAAATGATTGATCATTTTTCCAATCGCTGAATCATCCAGCATCATATTCGATACCGTAACTTCAATATAAACCATAAGGCAGTCCACTTTACGATCTTCTCCCAGACGCATCGGACGTACCAGAATATCTGCACAATTTTCGCATTGCTTTCGGATATATATCTCATTATCCCTCAGATTTGACGAAATCCTGATCTGCTCTGTTTCTTTTACTGGTCCTTCTACTGCTTCTCTCATCATTTCCTCCTGAAGGCAGATAACTGCTATAATAAAATTGAGAATAAAAAAAGAGATACACTTTATGCATCTCTTTTAGAATAACCAGATTATAAGATTTTATGTGTGCAGACACTGCTGACCGTTCTATTTATGAACCTGTCGGTTCTGTGTCTCTTCACGGATAGACCGTATGATTGCCTCCCGCTGATTCTCAATATGCTGATAGGAAATCTCCTGTGCCTGTTTTACATCACGATTACGGATTGCTTCGTAAATTTCTTCATGTTCTTTGACGAGAAGATTTCTTGTCTCTTCATCCTTCAGATACTCCACACGGTAACGATAAATCTGTTCCCGAAGATTATTCAATACCTGATTCAGTCTTCTGTTATCAGAAGATTTATAAATCACTTCGTGAAATGCCACATCGGCCTCTGCAAGCTTGACCAGATTACCCTCTGCCATAGTTGCTTCGAAGTCTTTGGCCGCTTTCCACAATTCCGCCAGCTGTTCCTCTGTCATACGTGCACATGCATTTTCAATAGAAAGATTTTCCAGAGCAATTCGAACTTCCAGAACATCATTCAGATCCTTCTCTGTGATATTGGCAACCTGTGCACCTCTTCGGGGAATCATCACAACCAGACCTTCCAGTTCCAGTTTTCGCATAGCTTCCCTTACCGGAGTCCTGCTGACACCAAGACGTTCTGCAAGTGCAATTTCCATCAGTCGTTCTCCTGGCTTCAGTTCGCCTTTTAAAATTGCTTTACGGAGTGTATTAAATACAACATCGCGTAATGGCAGATATTCATTCATGTCTACAGAAAAATCATTTATCATAAGTACTTCCCCTTTCTTACTTTTTATTGTATATCTGTGTTGCAAATACAGTTTTCGCCAGATGACTGTTGCGAAGCGCTTCCGTAGCTTCCCGAAGTTTACTGCGGTCATCAAATATTCCAAAGACGGTCGGTCCGCTTCCGCTCATCATTGCCTTAAGCGCACCATTCGCTTCCATAAGATCTTTAATCTCCTGAATAACCGGATACTGACTGATGATTCCCGGTTCAAAAACATTTTGCATTTTCGCAGTAAGACTGTGAAGATCCTGATTCTCAATGTCACTGATCATTCCATCAATATCCGGGTGCGACTGAATCTGATCCAGATGAAGATTTTCATAGGCAAGTTTTGTGGAAACATTAATTCCCGGTTTACCAACCAACACATAGCATTTCGGCAGTCCCGGAAGTCTGGTCAGCTTCTCTCCAATTCCTTCTGCAAGTGCAGTTCCACGCATAACACAATACGGAACATCCGCACCAACCTGTACTGCCCTCTTCATCAGTTCCTCTTCACTTAATCCAAGACGAAACAGACGATTCACTCCTACAAATGCTGCTGCTGCATCCGAGCTTCCTCCAGCCATACCAGCTGCCACCGGAATAAATTTCGTCAGCTTCATAGAAAGGCCTTCTTTGATATCAAATTCATCCATAAGAAGTTTTGCTGCTTTATATACCAGATTTCTTTCATCTGACGGGACATATGGAAGATTGGTAGATAAGGAGATCCCCGGTTCTTCCTTCTTCCGGATATCCAGAAGATCATACATCTGGATCGTCTGCATGATCATTCGAACCTCATGATATCCATCCTCTCTTTTGCGAAGAACATCCAGTCCCAGATTAATCTTGGCCATTGCACGTAAACGCATAAATTCACCTTCCATCCTTTGTACTTTTCGTTCCTTTGTACTTTGTATACAAACATGATCTGGCTATATTTTAGCCGATTTTCATACTAAATTCAATATTATTCTTCGACTTTTTTCACCAGAAGAAGAGGTGTTCCGGAAGATACCTCATCCCCGTCCAGATCATTCATCTGTATGATCTCATCCACCGTTGTATAAAATTTTTTTGCAATATTCCACAATGTATCACCTGGTTTCATGATATACACTGTAATTCCCGGCATATTCCGGATTTTTTCCTGATCCAGTGGAATTTCTTCAATTTTTTCAAGAATCATCTCCTCACTGCACTGGATCACAAGCACATTCAGTCCTATCGTCGCCCGGATCTCAATATCATTGCTGTCTACCATTGTCGTTGAAAGCTGTTCCAGTTCCGTATGCAGATAATATACACTGTTTTCTGTAATGCCTTTGGCTTCAACTACGTGACTGAACGGCAGCATTGCTTCCATGGAATAAAACGGCATTTCATCATTTTCTACAATATACAGCACTTTTAGTCGTACAATTCCTTCTGCCAGAATTCCATCTTTAACGATTTGGATTTTGTCTATTTTTATTTTGCCCTGGCTGTGACAGATCTGAAGGATCTTCCCCTGTGTCTCTTTGACTTCTATCCTGTCTGCGATCCTGCATCGGGAGAAATTACGGACAAGAAGACTTTCCAGTATCTCTTTCCGACCTTTTGGCATACACTGACGAAACGGTGTATACACATCCATGATGACCTCATGATCTTCTTCCTGATAAAGCTTCATATCCAGTTCCAGTACAACATCTGCCTGAAGCTTTCTTTCTTCTCCATCCGCATCCGGTTTTACCTCCAGGGTCTGATTGATCACAGCAGCTTCCAGATTTGGGATCATTTCCGAAATACAGCCTGAGCACTCCACCTCTCCATTAAATGGTATGGAATGTTCTATCCACTGGAGCGTTCCACTTTCATCATCACCTGTATATAATGCAAAAATAAAAAGTTCTCCTTTGGCTTTTACACTGTTTTCTTCCGGTCTGAGATCCAGTCCACGAACTTCTGTTGTATACCAGAGCAGCTCTGCTATATTAGGTTTGTTCGATACAAGTGTTATTTCCTCTTTCAGGCGCATAGTATCCTTTTTATGTATTACAAGACTCAGTACACGCATTGTTTTTTTCTGCACAGATACTGTCTCATCATCAAGAGATACCGGAAGCCGTACTCCTGTCAGCTCATCTACAGAAGCAAAAAAAGTAACCACTGCTTTAATATTCATTTTTCTGGAATGGATGATATGAATGCTCAGATCCTCAATTTCCCATTTCAGGCACATTTTATCCCCGTTGACTATTCCATCCAGATTCAGTGTCTCTTCCATTGGAAGATTTGCAGAAAGACTGTAGATCCTGCCATCCTCCTCACCGACATAAAGAAGATCTGCCTGCAGTTTTCCTTTCAGAAATGCATGCCCTTCATTCAGGCGCACTTCTTCTACTGTCATCTCCCCCTTATTCTGAATCATACGTCCAATGTCCGGTTTTACATCCGGTACATTGTAATCCACATCGAATGTTACCTGGCTGGATGCCTTGCTCTTTGTCCTTAATATCTGAATATCTTCTTTTTTTAATTCCACAATTCCATCCTCCCGTCTCACTGAAACTGCACCGGACCATCCCGGTATTCTGTCTTTATCACAATATACGGATATGACGGTTCCCCGCCCTGAATCTTTTCCGTCGGACCGATCAGTTTTGTTTCAAAAAAAACTGCATTTGAAGATGCAGAAAGTTCTTTTACCTGAATGCTGTATCCTCCACTCATCTGTCGGCCATACCCTTTTGCCAGAAACAGCTCCGTTCCCTTCTGATAGGCAATCTGAAATTCTGTTTCTTTCTTTTCTCTGATCAGCTCCTGCATTTCTTCCGGAATCTGGGAATCCTCGATCACGGTATATGCAAGTGGTGTTTTATTTTCTTCCTCGATCCGTATCATCTGACATCCGCCCAACATAAGAAAAAGCACTGCCAGACACAGCAGAGAAGCTGCTTTTTTCATAAATTCTCTCATTTCCCGGTATTAGATTTCTTCAGTATGTATTCTATGCAGAGTATAAAACATTTATTGCAAGTATTTGCAAAATCACTTATACTTGTACCAGAGTCTTGCTATGCGGGACATCTTTTTGACAGAAAGAGGAATTCATTATGATTCGTTTAGTTATTGTTGCCATCACGGTCATTGGATTTCTGATTTTATCTATTCCAATCCTTTTTGTGGAATGGATCATCGGAAAATTTTCACCGCGAACAAAAGAGATCAGCTCTCTTCGTATTATCCAGGCAGTTTTTAAATTTATTCTGTGGGAAGCCGGAACCAAGGTCACGATAATCGGTGAAGAAAATGTCCCAAAAGACACACCAGTCCTTTATATTGGTAATCACAGAAGCTACTTTGACATTGTACTTTCCTACAGTCGCTGCCCAATCCGTACCGGTTATATTGCAAAGAAAGAAATGGAACGATATCCGCTTCTTTCCAACTGGATGCGCTATCTACATTGCCTGTTTCTGGATCGTAAGGATATCAAACAGGGACTGAAAACCATCCTTACCGCTATTGAAAAGATCAAATCCGGCATCTCCATCTGCATCTTCCCGGAAGGAACCCGGAACAAAAACAAGGATGAACTGGAACTCCTTCCGTTCCATGAGGGAAGTTTCAAAATTGCCAGCAAATCCGGATGTGCGATCATCCCGATGGCGATGAACAATACCGCAGAAATTTTTGAGGCACATATGCCAAAGATCAAATCCACACATGTTGTTCTGGAATACGGTAAACCGATTTATGTAAAAGAACTTTCCAAAGAGGATCAGAAGCATCTCGGAACTTATACTCAAAATATCATTTACGAAATGCTTGAAAAGAATAAATCACTGGTATAAAAAAGGTATCATAAATACAGAAATATAGGAAATGATCTTCAAAGAATCTCTCCTTTGTCTGTATTTATGATACCTTATGTTTTTTATGTATGTATTTTAATAATTTTCAAAGGATAATCAACTGTTGTCGTTTATCTTTCATATTATCCAATATGTACTGCTCCGATCGCGCGGATGTCCATCGGATATACATTTTCTTTTCCAACAAATCTGGAAATATATTCTACGTAATTATCCTGTTCTTTTTCCGGCACGATTGCTGCGATAACACCTGCAAAACCGCCTCCATGAACACGGCATACACCTGCCCCGATCTTCTTGAGGAAGAGCTGAGTCAATGCAAGTGTTCTGGTAATCTTCTGCTCATGAAAATCTTTCATTGTGTAGCAGTTCTGAAGAAGTTCCCATGAAGATTTTCCTGACTCATCGATCAGTTCAAGGAACTTGTCATAATCATTGTGATGAATCGCATCTGCTGCATCTTCTACGCGTGATGTTTCTCCAAAGAAATGAAGTGCACGAAGGACGGCTCTGTCATCTTCAATTTCATTGCAGTGTTCAAGAAGTGCATCTACGTTTGTTTCATGAAGAAGTTCCACACCAAGTACTTTTGCAACCGCTTTCATCTCACCAGGGATCTCAGAATATTCCTGACTGAGATCTGCATGACCTTTTCCTGTGTTTACAATAACAAGTCTGTATCCAAATTTTCCGAAGGAAAAATCCAGTTTGCTATATTTCAGGTTATCTCTGTCTGCAAAATCAAACAGTACCGGACCACCAACTGCACATGCCATCTGATCCATCATTCCGGATGCCTTGTCCCAGTATACATTTTCTGCGTACTGACCTACTTTTGCATAATCATTAAAGGACATTTTGCTCTCATTGAAAAAGTAATCAATGATCGTACAGATCAGCATTTCAAAAGAAGCAGAAGAGCTGACACCTGCTGCCGCAATAACATTGGTGCTGACATAAGCATCAAATCCACCTGTTTCAAAACCATTCTTCTGCGCACCTTCCATCATTCCTGCTACAAGTGCTGCTGTACCTTTTTTGTAATTACTCTTGCTGAGTTTTGTAAGGTCAACTACGATTTCATCCCTGTATCCTTCACTTGTGATACGGATCACCTGTGTTCCATTCGGATAAGCTGCCCCTATCGTATCCAGATTAATGCTTCCTGCAATTACTTTACCACCGTTATGATCTGTATGATTACCAATGATCTCTGTTCTTCCAGGTGCTGTAAAGTATTCTGCCTTATCCTGTCCATAGATTTTTGAAAAATTATCTGCAAGATTTTTGAAACGTGCTCCGCTGATTTCTGTTTCCCCGTAAATTTCCTGAAGTTTTGCTGTTTCCGGTAAATTCATGACTCTGTTCTCCTTTTACATGTTATTTGTTGCAACCCATATAGTATCCTGCTTGTTTCCGCTCTTTCATCATGCACTCTGTTTTGCATATCTGATACTATCATTATACTGCTTTTTCTGTAAAATACCTTAATTAATCTGCGAAAAACAAGTAAAATCTTGCGTATCTCATAGAAATATGCCTATAATAGGAGAAGAATAACCGTAATTTTATGCGTTTAAAGTATCTCCGCATACAATCTGATATATCTGATCATATCTGCGCGATACCCAGCTGTAAGGAGCTTAACATGCAAATTATCACAAATCAATTTCAAAAAGAACTAAAAAAACATGGAAGCGATCACTTTCCCTTTCTGGTCAGTTATCAGTGTCTGTCTGAATACGATTCCAATTCTTTTATGTGGCACTGCCATCCGGAAATCGAGATTACTTATGTAAAAGAAGGCTCCATGCATTATCGTATAAACAACCGCTCCTTCCATCTGAAAGAGGGCGATATTATCTTCTGCAATTCCAATGCCCTCCATTCCGGAGAAATGGAAAATCAGGAGGACTGTTCTTACATACCGATCACCTTTGATCCCAAACTGATCTATGGTTTCTTTCAAAGTACCATCTGTACCAGATATGTAGATCCTGTGATTCAGAATCTTGCTGTATGTGCGGTACATATTGATTACAGTGAAAAATGGCACGAAACTTTTCGTGACCGAATGCTGGAAGTCATCTCACTCGATAAACAAAAGCCGGATTTCTATGAACTGGATATTTCCATTCGGATGCAGCTCCTGTGGCGGCTGCTTGTGGAACACCTTCCGCATCAGCCTGTATCAACTACTTCTGATTTCACAGAATACGAACGAATCCGCAGGATTCTCTCCTACATCGAACAAAATTATATGAATCAGATTACACTGGATGATATTTCCGAACATATTCATTTGTGCGAGAGTGAATGTACTCGTCTTTTTAAACGCCATATGAATACTACCCTTTTTTCTTTTCTGCAGGAATACCGGATCGAGCGAAGCCTGGAATATCTCAATACCAAAGAATCCATCAGCAGTATTGCTGAAAAAACCGGCTTTTCCGATTCCAATTATTATTCCAAAGTATTCAGTAAGATTAAAGGATGCAGTCCAAGAGAATACCGAAAAAATTTAAAGGATACCATCTCACATGAACTATAACAATGCAAAACAAAAATTTGAAACTTATCTTGAAAGTTATGACCGCAGCAATGACAAAGTTCGACTGAAGATCATACATACTTATGGAGTCGTACATGATATGAGTGAAATCTGTCATCGGATGCACCTGACAGAAGAAGATACTGAACTTGCACGCATCATTGCCCTGCTTCATGACATCGGACGTTTTGAACAGTTAAAACGCTTTGACAGTTTCGAGCCAACAACCATGGACCATGCCGCTTATGGAGTTCAGGTATTATTTGAAGAAGGAATGATCCGACAGTTTGTTCCGGAAGACACCTGGGATGATATTATTCGCACCGCAATTGCCAGACACAGTGATTTCCACCTCGAAGGAATTACCGATAATCGGACGCAGCTCCATGCACGTCTGATCCGTGATGCAGACAAACTTGATAACTGCCGCGTAAAACTGCAAGATGATCTTCTTGTTTTTATGGGTGCTTCAGGCAAAGAAATTGGTGCACAGGAGATCACTCCTGTCGTTTATGACACTGTACTCAAAGATCAGTGCATTTATTCCCCGGACCGTGTAACCAAAATGGATTACTGGGTATCCTATGTTGCTTATTTCTGTGATATCTATTTCCGTGCAAGTTTTGATATCATTGAAGAACATGATTATCTGAATAAGATCATCGACCGGATTCCATACAGCAATCCTGATACAAAACAGAAAATGGAAAACATTCGCACACATCTCGCAAAATATATCCATGATGCACCAGGAGTCAGACACAATTACAACTCTCTTCCGTCTTATACCATGTAGAATTTTTTCTAAAAAGCCAGGGATGCACAAAGGGGACCATCAAGTCCCCTTTGCGTAAATCTTAAAAATCCATTTTTATAAAAGTTTTATTTAACAAAAACCTTGTCCAGATGCCAGATATCATCCACATATTCCTGGATAGTTCTGTCAGATGTGAACTTACCAGCGCATGCTGTGTTCAGCATAGCCATACGAGCCCAGCCTTTTTCATCTTTGTAGGCTTCTTCCACTTTCTTCTGTGCTGCTGCATAAGAACGGAAGTCAGCAAGGATAAAGTACTGGTCTGCTCTTTCTCCACCATTCTGGTTAAGAAGAGAATTGTACAGGTCACGGAACAGTTCTGTATCAGAGGAGAACGTTCCATTGACAAGCTCTGTCAGCACCTGACGAATCTCATCATCTGTATTGTAGATGACTCTCGGATCATATCCACCGTTGTTTTCATAGTTGATTACTTCATCTGCGCTCAGACCAAAGATAAATGCGTTTTCTTTGCCAACTTCATCAACGATCTCAACGTTAGCACCATCCATGGTTCCAAGTGTCGGTGCACCGTTCAGCATGAACTTCATGTTACCTGTACCGGAAGCTTCTTTACTTGCTGTAGAGATCTGCTCAGATACATCTGCTGCTGCAAAGATCATCTCAGCGTTGGATACACGATAGTTCTCGATGAATACAACTTTCAGCTTGCCTTCGATAGATGCATCATTGTTTACAACATCTGCTACAGAGTTGATCAGTTTAATGATTTTCTTAGCACGTGCATAACCTGCAGATGCTTTTGCACCGAAGATGAATGTTCTTGGATAAAAATCCATTTCCGGATGTTTCTTAATCTGGTCATACAGATAGATTACATGCAGGATGTTCAGAAGCTGACGTTTGTACTCATGAAGTCTCTTAACCTGTACATCGAAGATAGAACGTGGATTTACCTCTACTCCGTTGTGCTCCAGGATATATTTTGCCAGACGAACTTTGTTCTGGTATTTGATGTTCATGAATTCCTGCTGTGCTTTTTCATCATCAACATAAACTTTCAGTTTGCTGATCTGAGACAGATCTGTGATCCATTCCGGTCCGATATGATCTGTTACCCAGTCTGCAAGAAGCTGGTTTCCGTGAAGCAGGAAACGTCTCTGTGTGATACCGTTTGTCTTGTTGTTGAATTTCTCCGGCATCATTTCATAGAAATCTTTCAGTTCCTGTTTCTTAAGGATTTCTGTATGAAGTTTTGCAACACCGTTTACAGAGTAACCTGCAACGATTGCAAGATGAGCCATTTTTACCTGTCCATCATAGAGGATTGCCATCTTCTTGATCTTGTCATAATTTCCAGGATATTTAGCCTGAATGTCAAGAATGAAACGGCGATTGATCTCTTCGATGATCTGGTATACACGCGGAAGCAGTCTGGAGAACAGCTCAACCGGCCATTTCTCAAGAGCCTCTGCCATCGTTCACATTTAGTTGTTACAGACCATGCATCATCCCATCCAAGTCCTTCTTCGTCCATAAGGATACGCATAAGTTCTGCTACTGCTACTGTCGGATGAGTATCGTTCATCTGGAAAGTAACTTTTTCGTGCAGTTTCATGATATCTTTGTGGTTCTTTTTGTATTTATCAATAGCAGCCTGAAGACTTGCAGATACAAAGAAATACTGCTGTTTCAGACGCAGCTCTTTACCAGCCATATGGTTGTCGTTCGGATAAAGAACTTCTACGATATTGCGGGCAAGGTTTTCCTGCTCAACTGCTTTCTTATAATCACCTTTATCGAAAGAGTCAAGCTCGAAGTCTACGATCGGCTCTGCATCCCAGATTCTTAAGGTGTTTACGATCTTGTTATTATATCCTACAATCGGCATATCAAACGGAACCGCTTTTACTGCCTGATATCCCTTGTGTACGAATTTGTTGGATCCTGTTGCCGGATCATATTCTACATCAACATATCCACCGAAATGAACTTCTTTTGCATATTCCGGACGACGAAGTTCAAATGGATATCCATCTTTCAGCCAGTTATCCGGTACTTCTACCTGATATCCGTCTTTGATCTGCTGTTTGAACATACCATAACGATAACGGATACCACATCCATATGCACTGTAATTCAGTGTTGCAAGAGAATCCAGGAAGCATGCAGCCAGACGTCCAAGACCACCATTTCCAAGTGCCGGATCCGGTTCCTGATCTTCGATCACGTTAAGATCCAGACCAAGTTCATCCAGAGCTTCTTTTACCTCTTTGTATGCTGTCAGGTTGATCAGGTTATTTCCAAGAGCACGTCCCATGAGGAACTCCATGGACATATAGTAAACTGTCTTAGGATCCTGCTCTTTATATGCATTCTGTGTTTCCAGCCAGTTATCAATGATAACATCTTTTACAGTGTAGCATACAGCCTGGAAAATCTGTTCCTGTGTAGCTTCTTCGAGTTTTTTACGATAAAGAAATTTAACGTTTTCCTTTACGCTCTCTTTGAAAGCTTCTTTTTTAAACTGCTTGTCAATCATTGCGTTTCCTCCTTAATCACACAGCAATGCTGCGCTTTTTTATTCCCCAAATTTTTGCAAATCATGCCCGGTATATTTACCGGGCATGAACTTCTTACATTTTTGCAACACCAAGAACAACTGGCTCTTTGTTAATGTTCCATTCTTTTACATAGCCATCGGTTGTGCCCAGAGTCATATCCTCTGCCAGTACTTCAGACATGATTTCTTCTTTGTGTTTCTTCATGAGCTCAAGAATCTTGTCATTGTCTTTTGCATAGATATGAATCTTATCCATAACTTCAAATCCAGCTTCTTTTCTCATTGTCTGTACTTTGCTGACGATCTCACGGACGAATCCTTCTTCAATCAGCTCTGGTGTCAGATTTGTATCAAGAACTACAGAAATATCACCGTCTGCTTCTGTTACATAACCTTCTGTCTGTGCGGTCTCGATCAATAAGTCTTCCTCAGAAAGTTCCACCTTGTTTCCGTTAATATCCAGTGTCAGAAGACCTGTGGATCTCAGCTCGTTCATCGCTTCTGTTCCGTTGATCTCAGCAAGTGCTGTACGGATACCGTTCAGAAGTTTACCGTATTTCGGTCCTACTGTACGAAGCTGCGGTTTAAAGCTGTAGGAAATGAAGGATTCGACATCATTTGCGAACTTCACTTCTTTGACATTCAGCTCATCTGCAATGATATCTGTATAGAACTGACCCATTTCTTTGTCAGCTTTGATATACATTGTACCAATCGGCTGACGGTTCTTGATATTTGCAGTATTTCTTGCTGCACGTCCAAGAACAACAATCTTGAGGAGTTCTTCCATATCGTCTTCCAACTCTTTATTGATCCATGCTTCTTCGACTTTCGGGAAGTCACAGAGATGAATACTCTCAATCGCGTCTTTATCAACGCTTCTTACAAGGTTCTGATAGATTTCTTCTGTCATGAACGGAATCATCGGAGCTGCTGCTTTGGAAATTGTTACCAGAGCAGTATACAGAGTCATGTAAGCATTGATCTTATCCTGCTCCATGCCCTTAGCCCAGAAACGTTCACGGCTTCTTCTTACATACCAGTTACTCATCTCATCTACAAACTCCTGAAGAGCTCTTGCACTTTCCGGAATCTTGTAGTTTGCAAGGCAGTCATCGACAGTCTTCACTACAGAATTCAGCTTGCTTAACAGCCATTTGTCCATAACAGGAAGATTGTCATAATCTAAAGTATATTTTGTCGGGTCGAAATTGTCAATATTTGCATAAAGAACAAAGAATGCGTAGGTATTCCACAGAGTACCCATGAACTTACGCTGTCCTTCCTGAACAGCTTTGCCGTGGAAGCGGTTCGGCAGCCATGGAGCACTGTTGATGTAGAAGTACCAGCGGATCGCGTCTGCACCATATTTTTCAAGTGCATCGAACGGATCAACTGCATTTCCTTTGGACTTACTCATCTTCTGGCCATTTTCATCCTGTACATGTCCGAGAACGATAACGTTCTTATATGGAGCCTGGTTGAACAGGATTGTGGACTCAGCAAGCAGGGAGTAGAACCATCCTCTCGTCTGGTCAACAGCCTCAGAGATAAAGTCTGCCGGGAACTGTTTTTCAAAAAGTTCTTTATTTTCAAATGGATAGTGATGCTGTGCAAAAGGCATTGCTCCTGAGTCAAACCAACAGTCAATAACCTCCGGTACACGATGCATGGTTCCACCGCATTCCGGGCATTTCAGTGTGATCTCATCGATGTATGGACGATGAAGTTCTACTGTCTTGGCTTTTTCGTCACCGCTCATCTCGAACAGTTCCTGACGGCTTCCGATGGAATGCATATGTCCGCATTCACACTGCCAGATGTT
>OCAV01001538.1_pt1 | contig 14588 bp, 14 predicted proteins | sample 1538331 | NCBI WGS metagenome assembly OCAV01 (sample SAMEA2580297, study PRJEB22360) | human gut metagenome | biome: human gut; feature: human-associated habitat; material: faeces | place: Denmark | collected 2008/2010
AAGAAGGTGCTGCTGGCGCTGTCCGGCGGCGTGGACTCGTCGGTGGTGGCGGCGCTGCTGATCAAAGCCATCGGCAAGCAGCTCATCTGCGTGCACGTGAACCACGGCCTCATGCGCAAGGGCGAGAGCGAGCAGGTGGTTGACGTGTTCCAGAACCAGCTGGACGCGAACCTCGTGTACGTGGACGCCACCGACCGCTTCCTCGAGCTGCTCGACGACGGAGCCGAGCCGGAGGCCAAGCGCAAGATCATCGGCGCCGAGTTCATCCGCGTGTTCGAGGAGGAGGCGCGCAAGGTGGGCGACGAGGTGAGCTTCCTCGCGCAGGGCACCATCTACCCCGACATCCTGGAATCCGACGGCGTGAAGGCGCACCACAACGTAGGCGGTTTGCCGGACGACCTGCAGTTCGAGCTGTGCGAGCCCGTGCGCCTGCTGTACAAGGACGAGGTGCGCGTCATCGGCCGTGAGCTGGGTCTGCCCGAGGGCATGGTCGAGCGCCAGCCGTTCCCCGGCCCGGGCCTGGGCGTGCGCTGCCTCGGCGCCATCACGCGCGACCGCCTGGAGGCGCTGCGCGAGGCCGACGCCATCCTGCGCGACGAGTTCGCCGCGGCCGGCCTCGAAGGCAAGGTGTGGCAGTACTTCGTGAGCGTACCCGACTTCCGCGCCACCGGCGTCCGCGACGGCGTGCGAGCCTTCGAGTGGCCCGCCATCATCCGCGCGGTCAACACGGTGGACGCCATGACGGCCGAGGTGCCGGAGCTCGATTGGGCGCTGCTGAAGAAGATCACGGAGCGCATCCTGAATGAGGTCGCCGGCATCTGCCGCGTGTGCTACGACTTGACGCCGAAACCTTGCGGAACCATCGAGTGGGAATAGGGTTCCTTACCTCTAGCAATTCATAATACCTGTTAGAATGCCTGTCTACTGTTTTGACGGGCATTCTTATTGCGAAATGACTATACTTTTACCTATAACGCAACAGATTGAAAGTGGCACTATTCGATGTTATCAAGCAAAGGGATAGATCATTGATAAATACTCCCTTAAAAACCAGCAAGAACTATCCGACGATCACCGAGAAAAGCTGGTGGGCTGTTCGCAATAAGTTCAAAGCATCCATTCCAAGTGTTGTTACGCCATCATATATTTTGTCGTTCTTACCTCTCAACAGCATTCCTTCGGCTAATTCTAACGTTGTTGTCCCCCTCAAAAGAATGGGGCTAATCGACTTTAATGGCGTTCCGACATCATTGGCAAAACAATGGCGACTGGATCAAGAATACAAAAAGGTATGCAAAAAGATTCTTGAATTGGTTTACCCTCCCGAACTCCTTGCCCTATTCCCTGATTCAGTGATTGATAGACCATTGGTGAAAAGTTGGTTTATGGCTCAGGGAATCGGTGAGGAATCTTCAAGAAAGATGGCTCGCGTGTTTTGTATGCTTAAAACCAGCGATTTGAAGAAGGTGAGTATGGAATACCGAAAAAAAGATACCCGTTTACCCAATGGCTCCATCTCTTCAAAAGAAAGCGCTAGCAAAGATACCGATGATCACGCACGACCCGAGGTGCATATTGATCTCCAAATACACATTTCTCCCGACTCAACCCCAGAGCTTGTAAACTCGATCTTTAGCAGCATGGCTAAACATCTGTATGGGAAGAATCAGTGACAATGGTTGCCTTTGAATTATTCGCTATTGCACATAATCTTAACGCCGAGCTTTCCACACTTGGTATCACCTCAAAAGAGGCAGAGAACGACTCTTCCTTGTATGACCATCTGATAGTTAATGAATCATTAAGAGAAAAAACTCGCGAACTGTATTTTGATGGCCATTACACCAGAGTGATTGAAGAAGCTTTTAAGCTGATCGATAACTTGGTTAAAGAGAAGGCTTCCATCGCTCCATCTTCTTCTTTAACAGGGTCCAAGCTGATGCAGATGGCATTTTCCAGAGAGAGACCTCTCCTTCGGCTCAATCAAGGCTCGTCAGCTTCTGAAGCTGACGAGCAGCTTGGATACATGCAATTGTTCGCCGGATGCATGACTGGCGTTAGAAACCCAAGAGCCCATGATGCGAATTGGAAGGATTCTAAGATGCAAGCTCTTCAGCTACTAGTATTTGCAGAGCATTTAATCGAAAAGGTGGAGATGGCGCAAATAAACGAGCTTTAAGTACTTATAATTGCATCTAGCCGACCAACCAGATACAACAAGTGAGAATAAGGATACGGGGCACCCTCTGAGATTGATCTCAAAGAGTGCTCCGCATCCGATCTCTACTGAGAGCCATTGTGTCAAAGTTACGCACGAACGTTTCGGCACGCACCAGCAGAAGAACCATAAGCAGGAAGCTCAAGCAATGTAGATATTACCTTCGACAAATCATCGACAGTACCTACAATCCATGCCAAGTACTCTTCAACGGATTTCTGCACAGATGATTGTATAGCCATCTCAAGAATTGTTCCGGCATCGTGACATTTGCCTAATTTGCTATCAAGCAGTTTTGAAAAATCGTAGTGGACGAACGCGTTTCTAAGATCGCTGGTTCGCTCGATCTCTTTTCGCATGCTTTTAGGAATCATGGTTGAAAGAATTTCAGCACCCTCCGAAGTGCATTCATGTCGATCTGGTTTAGGTTTAACACATCTTGAGAATTTGCTAATGCTGCGGCATGCTGCCAGTAGAACCGTTGTTGCGAACTTCATTTGAAGAGCATCGCTGAAAAAGCCGCTGTTACGCAGCACCGTGATCGAATTCAACTGCGTCAAGATATCCGATAACATGAAGAAACACGCAATATTTGATATACCCTTACAAGATAAGGGTATCAACAGATCTGAAAAATGGAGATCGAGAGATTCGGCTTCGAACTTATTGGAGACAAGCGAACTCTCTTCAATGCCCAACTGAGCAACTGTATAATAATTAACACTTGCAGCCTGACCAATATCGAAACCCAGCCGACTAACTACATCAGGATTTGCGAGGACACCCTTCAAGCCACCATCAGCCTGACCAACATACCGGGCAACATTGTATGAGGTTGAAACAGGAAGCCCATTGCAATACACAATGGCAATATCTGGCTGCATAGCATTTAGCAAATCTCCAAATAATCCTGAATGGTTCTTTGCAGAAGCCGTTAGTGTACTGGTTATCGCCTTGGCTTCTAAAGCATACTCTTCAATATGAAGTCCTTTGGAAGAAAGCGCTTTTGATGCATTGCGAAGCCTGTTGACAGCATTTGAATCAAGCGGAACAGTGGCATCAAAATACTTTCTGACGAATCTAACGCTATCATGAACGGTCAGAGCGAGAAAAGGCAATATGGAGAGCATGAGCAGCGGGGTTGCTTCGGGATAGCGTCGCGAATGCTCAATCACCTTGTGAAACATACGACCCTCATCGACAAACAAGAGGATACTGCAGGCATCGGCTTCGTTGTTGCTGCTATTTATTGTCAATTCCTATTCACCTGCCAGATCTATAAGTATTACAGATGATTGTATGTAGCGAATTCGATTTTAACAGGAAGCGGATGGAAATTGTTAGAGGAGAAAACAAGAGCCACTGAGTAACCTTGCAGAAACAGCAAGTCATCCGTTAGCTTCAATTGCTTATATGTCATTACCAACGAAAAATCATCCCTTGCAGTTGACCCGAAACCTTGCTGGTGCAAAGGCGGCAATCGGCGTAGCAGACATCGGCCAAAGTAGCCGAACGAAGAGCAGCGCCAGCGACGCGGCATCCCTTGCCCCGGAACCCGTACGCCACCCTCTGCGTCTCTCACGACTACCCCACGCTGGTCAAGCGCAAGAAGAGGTCAGGAAGATCCCGGTGAAGCTGTTCTGGGACCTCCAAAGACCGCGTCGTCCTTTGGGCACAACGCAGCTGGATCGAGAACTACGAGACTGTGGCACCATGTCGAAGACGCGCTACGAGAAGTCGAACCTGGCCCAAGTGCTGGGCAAACGCGGCGCACAAGAAGTTGACACCTGTGCGCTACACAAGACTCGCAGGATATGCGACGAAAACGCAGCGGGCCCCGCTTAGGGGCCCGCTGCTAAACATCGGTGTCTTTGGCCGCGCCGTCCAGATTGCGCGCTAGACGAACGTGAGCCGTTTCTTCTGGGCGGCGCACTCGCCGAGATACATGTTGATGATGTTCTGGTAGGGTATGCCCGTCCTACGCGCCTCCTCCTTGAAGTAGTCGATGGTCTCAACATCGATATTCACAGTCACCGGCCTGCGTACGCGCTCGGCGTAGGGGTTCGGGCGACTCCCGCTGAAGTCGTACTCATCCCTCATGGCAGTACCTCCAATACTCTTTCGATTCTGCCTTCGTCGCCTTTCTAGCAGAAATTATGCGGATCACATCCCCATCAGCCCTGTAGCAGTGGCGCACGACGAGGACGTTGGCTCTCATGCTCGCGCACGTCGACATCGCCAAGATGGCGAACCGCGTCGTGCGCGAGACGATAGGCCTCTAGATGAGGGGACCCTGGAACAGCTCGTCGTGACTGCCCATGCGGACGAGCCTGATGATCGGGTTCGACTTATGGGGCATGTAGAGCACCACGACATCGACCATGCCGTCCGAGAGGTGAAAGTCTATGTGCCCGTTGTAGTTCCCGCCAGGATTGCTGAGCTCGTGCGGGCCGTACTCGTTCGGCACCGCGCCGGTCCTCATGAGCTCCGAGACCGCCTCCTTGAATTCGCCCCTCAAGCGGGGGTGCCGTTTCATGACGCGGGCGTAGTCCGCCTTGAAGGCCGGCTCGACCTTGATCTCGTACACGGGCTACTCCTCCTCGAGGAACGCCACGAGTCCGTCGATATCGTCAAAGGCGGGCGCATCGTCGGGGATGAGGCCGAGCTCCTTCGCCTCCGCGGCGACCAGAGCGCGGCGGGGCTCCTCGTTCGGGACCCCGCCCGCCGGAACGATCTCGAAAGGGATCCTGCGCTGGTTCACCAGCTGGTGCGTCGCCATGACAACGTAAGTGTTGTAGCTCAACCCGACAGATCCGAGGATCTCGTTCGCCTGGGCCTTGAGGTTCTCATCGACGCGAACCGTTGTCGGTTTAACTGCAGTGGCCATGCCGTGTCTCCCTTCCTTTTTGGAACGATTATACCACTGAGCGCAAAGTGATGCCGTATGACATCTATATGCTATACAAATCTGTATGAATTGTTCTTTTTTCAGACATCAATCGAACAAGATGCTTCGCACCAGCGGCTGAAAGGGCTTTTGAACATGACTACCCTCTCACCCCTCGGAACCGACCCCCAACGCTCTCCGACTAGACGATCCTCACGTACCCGTCCTTGCGAGGCTTCGGCTCGGGCGCAGGGCCGTCGCCGTAACCCAGGATACAGTTGGCAACGCCCACGTAATCGCCGTCGAGACCCCAATCCTTCAAAAGCGCTCGACCCTCGTCGGTCTCGAAGACCTCCTTGGCACGATAGATGAAGCACGAGTCGACCCCGACGGCATGCGCCGCATTCAGAAGGTTGCCCGCCACAAGACAGGCATCTTCGAACCAGGTAGGCGCAGCACCCCTATGGCCGAAAACGATAGCAACCGCAGGAGCCCCGTAGAAGGGATCGATGTCACGTCACATCACCCCTGCGTTGAGGGCGGCCACCTTGTCCCTGACCTCCTTGCTTTCCACCAGCACGATCACGGGCGACTGGGCTCCCATTCCCGTAGGCGCATAGGTCGCAGCCTCCAGGATCGCGTCAAGCTTCTCGCGCTCCACGGGCCTGTCCGCATAACCCCTCACCGCACGCCGAGTCTTCAGGCTTTCGATAACCGCGTTTTCCACCATCATAAGCCTCCGTTCTTCTTACGCGGAGCATTTCGCTCCACCGCTTTCACTCCTTCGCTCAACCCTCAAGTTTCCTCGACTCGAATATAACGATCCCGCCGCATCGATTAAATAGCCAGATGCGAGAATCAGATCAATTAAGAGAACGACCATTGCAAGACCACGAATCATCGATATCGGGCTTCTTCGCGCAGACTCATGGAAGAGCGCAGGATCAAAGTCGATAGAAGAAGATATACTTTAACGATACCTTGCAAAAGCGCAAAAGCGAGAACTTTGCGGGCGCAAACTGTAAACGAAAGGGTTCGGGATGACGGAACTTGTCTCCGCCGAGATATCTCTCAGCACCGAAGGACTCGCCGAATGCGAGTCTCTGGACTTAATCAACCGGAAGCTCTCGGATGTCGAAGAAAACCTCAAGCGCTACACATGCACCGCGAACAGAGACGATTACGCATTCGCGGTATTCAGCGGACTATTGGCGGGAGCTATGGACTCGCTGATCGTCGGAGAAACCAAAATCGAAGCTGCGGACATCAGCCTTTCGCATCGCCAGGTGAACCAGTTCATCCAGCAGTTCGCAGGACAGAAAGAGGGCGACGGGGGCAGGCTCGTCGATGCCATAAAAAACCTCGAATCGAGTTACGAGGTCCCTCAAGACAACATCTGGAAAGGCAAGAGCATAAGCGTTTCTGCTAGCAACCACCACCTGGCGGATCTCGCGCACCACCCCACTCCAATCGGCCTTCTGGCCGCGATGGCCGTCCAGTTCTTGAGGGTCGGAACGTTTGTGGACAGAAACGGCAAATGGCACTTCGTGATGGTTGGAACAACGGCAAAGGACGTTGCGCAGATTCTGATTCCTGTCGCGATCACGGGAATGCTGAACTGGATAGTCTCGCTGGCCGAGCACGCCTACGAGGAAGAAGCAGCGGAGCAAATGCCCGAGGCCGTTCGCAGACTGGCAAGACTTGCGGCCTCCGCACCGATACTTGCCGAAGTGGCGAGATGCGCGACTAGGTGGTTCGGGCATCTCGTAAGCGACATGGGAGGCTCCAAGAACACTCCCGGCGGAGGCATGGGCGTACCCGGAGTTCTCGTTTCGCTCTTACATGAGGTATCTTCGCTTCCCCGCCTAAAGGACAGCGGGTTGCCCGGAATGGTCGATCAGCTTTACACGAAGCAAAGAATCGACTTACGTCGCGAGATTCCGCTGTACAAGGCCGCCGCAAAGCAAACGCTTCCCGTGCTGTTGAACGAGGCGTTTGTGCGCACGGGCTTTTTTCTCAGCCGACTGGCCAGGGAAGCATCCTCCCACGACGATCTTGCCGACATCGACTGGAGCCATATCGTTCCCATTGGGAACAGGACGGTCGACCGAATGCTCGCCATCTCGTCTATGACTTTCAGTATTGCGGACACAGCGGATGCCGCCACTCGCGCGGCTATGGAATCAGGGGCGAACTGGATTCTGCTAGCGGGAAGAATGACGGCTCGCATCAACTATGTCGGAGCGGGTCGCGCTACAATAGCGATCGCAAAGGAGATCGACAACGAATCGAAAGAGACGAAGCTTCTCCACGAAAAGATGGTTCTGTCAGAAACGAGGGCGGCAATCTTCATCAAGCAGCTCCGGAAGTTCGAGAAAAACTTAGAGCAGCAAGTCGGCGACTACATAATCGACGATCTCGAAGCGTTTGCAAACGGCATGAACGACATGGATCGCGGCATTGCAGAGAAAAATGCCGACTTCGTCATCAAGGGCAGCGTCGCGATACAGAAAGCTTTGGGCAGGGATACCCAATTTGCAAACAAAAGAGAGTTCGAAACGTTAATGGGATCGGACGACGCTCTGATCCTCTAATCTTCAGGAGGTGGACATGGGTCTTGAGAACCTGAAAAAAAGCTTCGACGGGGCAATTACGGCAGCGGCGAACGCCGCGAGCGATGCGACCTCTATTGCTAAAAAGAGCATCCAAAGCATTGACATCAGCGATGCGAAAAAGGTTCAGGAAAAGGCCGCCGCCGCCCTGCAGAGCGCCAAAAATACGGCTTCCGACTTCGCCGAGAACGCGGGGGCTGCAGTTTCTGATCTGGTAGCTCGCACAACGAGCGACGAAAACGAAAGGATCAACGGCATAGCCCTTCAGGATGACCACATCTCGAAGATCGGGGCAACGCGGATCCTGTACTACCTCATGGCCGCCGACGGAGATGTCAAGCCGGAGGAATTGGAGAAATTCGACCTGATCGGAAATGCCCTGCTGCAGAACTACGCGCAGATCAGGGATTCGCTCCTGCAGCAATGCGAAGATGCGACTTCCAAAATCAACGAAAACGATAGTCGAACCGACGCGATCAACGACCTTGTCGACAAGGAGATAGAAACAGCGGAATCATCGGACGACGATCTCATGGATCCATCCCTTCTTGTCTGGAACATGCTTGTCACCGCAATGAGCGATCAAGATTACGCCGAGCCGGAAATCGAAATTGCCAGCCATGCCGCCACATCTCTCGGGATTAGGCGAGACCGGTTCGCCGAACTCGAAAACAGCGCATTCGCGCTTTCCGATCTCGAGCGCGAGGCTTGCTGGCTCAAGACATCCGGCAGGCCGTATTCGCAAGTTGCCCCTCTCGTGGCCGAAGTCGAGAAGCGTCAAGAAATCATATTCAAAAGCATTCGCGACCTCATCGCTCTCTAAGGAGGATACCATGCCTTTGCCAGTGTTCTTCATCGGAGCCGCGGTGGCAACCGGTGGAGCCGGAGTCGTCAAATCAGTTAAAGCAGGCATCGACGCCCGTACCGCGACAAAAATGAACGAAGATGCAAACGCCCTCGTCGAGTCGACCACGGCTCGGCTTAACGCGCATCGCGAATCATGCGGAACCGCGTTGTCCAACCTAGGCGAAGAAAAGGTGTTCGTCCTCGAGAACAGCATGAAGACATTCCTGGACACATTCACGAAATTGAAGAACGTCGACTTCAAGGAAACAGAGGGTCTTTCAGAGCTCTCTAAGATGCGCATTGATGAGAAAGAGTTCGACGAGCTCAAGTCCATGGTGAATTTCGCGGCATCGCTTACCGGCGGCGCAGTTGCCGGAACAGCCGGCGGCGCACTCGTTGCCTTCGGAGCGTACGGCGCAGCACAGGCTCTCGCCTGTGCATCAACAGGCACCGCCATCGCATCGTTGAGCGGAGCAGCGGCAACCAACGCCACGCTCGCGTTTTTCGGCGGCGGATCGATTGCTGCGGGCGGCCTGGGAATGGCTGGAGGCACAGCCGGCGGCCTGGTTGCCGGCCCCGCTCTACTCGTCCTCGGTCTCGTTGCAGGGCGCACAGCTGACAAGGAGCTTGATAAAGCTCGCACGAACAGGGCAGAGGCGATGCAGATCGCTTCGCAACTGGAAACAGCGATCCTGCAATGCGAGGCCATCCGAGGCAGAACCTACTTGTTCTACAACCTGATCGCGAGACTTGATGCTCGCTTTTTGCCGCTTGTCTTCGAGATGGAAGACAACTTCTCGAAGCAAGGCGACGATTTCAGCTCGTACGACGACGAGGCAAAGCGCATCGTTGCATCGTGCGCAGGAGTCGCCGTGGCAATCAAGACCGTTTTAGACACGCCGATGCTTACCGACGATGGCCTGCTGACCGACGAATCGGAAGCGACCGCAACAAACGTGACGAGAGTCCTCCATGAAAAGGGAATCGCCCTCTGAACAGCGGCAATGCGAAGGCGCAGCGACAAGCACACAAAAGGAGAAGGACACCGCGGCGTTCGACGGGGCGAAGGCAGCCGCAGGCGCATGCCCCGCCCGTCGAACGCTACTCGGCATCCTTGACGCGAATCTCGTATTCGACGCCGAGCTTCTTGCCAACTCCTTCCACGTATTGGAACAAAAGCATCTCCGCCCGATCGCGCGCTTCCCTTATCAGCATCTCGTTGCCCTCGGCGCTTTCCCTCATCTTGTCTTGCGCCGCAGCGTACGCCTCGGCCTGATCGACGGAGGTGATCGAGGTCAGCAGGCCCGTGTCGCTGTAGACATCGGAAAACGTGCTCTCGTCCGCGTCTGGAACGCCAAGAACCTGAGCCTGCGGAATAACGATCGTCACCACGTTGTTCTCGTCGGGGCCCTCGATACGGACCTTCGACACGTCGACGCCAAGCTGCATGGTTCCATCGTACTCGAACCACGCCTTCTTGTAGCCGACGTTGATGCCGAACAGCATGTTGGTTCCGTCGTTGTAAATCTCGGCGACGTTGTGGTACACGCACTTGATCGTAGCAAGCTCGGCGATCTTCGAATACCCGGAGAAATCAGGGGACTCTTCCTCCTTGCCGCATCCGGCAAGGCCCGCAAAAGCGAGCACGCCGACAAGCGCAAGGCAAACGAAGCGTTTCCTATTCATCAGCCGCAACCTCCTCGCTGTACTCGGAAATAGGCTTGAATTCAAGCTTCAGATCGTCGCCGAGCAAATGCTTCGTGAGAGCCGACACGGTATCCCGCAGGCTCGCGTCGGCCTCTCTTCTGATCTCGTCCCTGTCCACGTCCGACGCTGCATCCTCGCGGCACAGGGCGATGACGTCCTTCATGTCCGCGGTTGCGTTCTCGGGGAGATAGCCGAACTCCTTGTGATCGAGCTGCGGCTCGCCGATCTCCGCCTCGGGAAGGTACGCAGTCGCAACCCCGTTGTCCCTATCGACGCGAAACTCGATATCGACAAGCTTGTAGCTCGCGCGAACGTGCGCCTGGTACTTGACGCGATAGTCCACCCGATCCTGCCAAAGGAACGTGCTGTGCTTCTCCGCGATGCCGTGGTACACGTAGTCGATGGTCGAGAGGTTGTCGATGTCGACGGCGGACTTCAGATCGGACTCTGTAACGTATTGGGTCTCATCGTCGTCCATGACGTAAGGCAGGACGAAGCCGAAGATCGCAACCAACGCAACCGCTGCGATCGGCAATATCACTTTCAGGGGAAAGCGCTTTGCAAATCGTCCCAACGCTTTCCTGGAAGCCCTGCGAGATTCCTTCTTCCGACTACGTTCTTCCGCCTCGATTCTCGCGGTGCGCGCTTGCTCTAGGCGAATCTCGCGCTCCTCCGCTTCGCTCGCGTCGAAGCCGCTTGCCCCACCCCGTTTGCGTTCTTCCAAAATAAACCCTCGCTCGAATAATCAGTTTTCAGGTTCGGTATAATTCTATCAGCACACAGAGCGCCTGACGAAGAACATCCGGAGGGAGAATCGATGAAACTAGGCAAACCCGCAACAGCAGCCCTGATCGTCTTGGCAGCAGTCGTCGTTCTCGTTCTTCTAGCAAGCTCGATGGGTATTCTGTCCATCAGGTTGTAAGCCGAAGCCTCTGGGTGATGCGCTCCAACGGAACGCATCGAAGCTTACGAACTCGCGGACAATATCAGAACACCGCCCGTTCGCCACGGAATGCTCATCGCCCCGAGTATCATACGAGACTCCGAGCATCTGTCGACACAGCGCTTCAGCCCTTGTCGATGCTTCGCATTTCCCCGATTTGTTGCCCTCTTGTAATCTTGCAGTATAATGGCGAGGCGCAAAATCGAATCCAACCGCATAGTATTCGCTTGCGTTCCGCCCGGTCGATCCGGGCGGAACGCTTTTTCGCGCGCACCGAGCAGAAGCGACGACATGGAAGAGCAGAGCATTGCAACGCGACAAGATCAAACCGATACTTTTCAGCATCATCAAGCACTCCGACAGCGAAGAGCTCAAGCGACAGCTTCCCAAAGACGTCGTCTCGGGCGTCATGGTGGCCGTGGTGGCGCTGCCCCTTTCCATCGCGCTGGCCATCGCTTCGGGCGTGAGTCCTGAGCAAGGCCTTTACACGGCCATCGTCGCCGGGTTCCTCATCGCGTTCCTCGGCGGCAGCCGCGTGCAGGTCTCGGGCCCCACGGCGGCGTTCGCCACCATCGTTGCAGGCATCGTGGCAACCGACGGCATGGACGGCCTCGTCGCAGCCACCGTCATCGCCGGCGTGCTGCTCATGCTGATGGGCTTCTTCAAGCTGGGATCGCTCATCCGGTTCGTCCCCTACACCATCACCACGGGCTTTACGGCGGGCATCGCCGTGACCCTCGTCATTGGGCAATTCAAAGACTTCCTCGGCCTCGCCTTCCCCGCCGGCGCGCCCACGGTCGAGACTATGGACAAGCTGCAGGCCGTCGCCCAAAGCATCGGAACGGCCAACTGGCAAGCGTTCGTCGTGGGAGCGGTCTGCCTCGCCATCCTGTTCGCCTGGCCTAAGGTCAGCGAACGCATCCCCGGATCCCTTGTCGCGCTCATCGTGGGAATCGCCCTGGTCAGCGGCTTCGGCATGCAGGTGAGCACCATCGGCGACCTGTACGTCATCAGCAGCGACCTGCCCGAATTCCGCATTCCCCAACTCAACGTCGACCTGCTGGCCGACCAGCTTCCCAACGGCATCACCATCGCCATCCTGGCCGCGATCGAATCGCTCCTGTCCTGCGTCGTCGCCGACAGCATGATCAGCTCGCACCACCGCAGCAACATGGAGCTGGTTGCGCAGGGCGTGGGCAACATCGGCTCGGTGCTATTCGGCGGAATCCCCGCAACCGGCGCCATCGCGCGCACCGCCGCGAACGTGAAGAACGGAGGCCGCACGCCCGTCGCCGGCATGACCCATGCGCTCGTGCTGCTGATCGTCCTCGTGTTCTTCATGCCCTATGCGGCCCTCATCCCCATGCCGACCATCGCGGCCATCTTGCTGCACGTCGCCTACAACATGTCGGGATGGCGCAATTTCGCACACTTGTGCAAGACGGCCTCCCGAGGAGCGGTGGCCACGCTGCTGCTCACCTTCGCGCTGACCGTAGTGTTCGACCTGGTGGTGGCGATTGCCGTGGGCATGTTGATCACGGTTGTCCTGTTCATGAAGATGGTGAGCGAGGAGACCGAGGTTCGCGGCTGGAAATACTACTGCGACGAGGATTCCGAGGTCACGCACCTGCGCGAACTCCCTGAAAGCGTGCGCGTGTACGAGATCAACGGACCCATGTTCTTCGGCATGACCGATCGCATATCCGACATATCGGTGAAATCCTTCACGAAGTACCTGATCATCCGCATGCGAGGCGTGCCATCGCTCGATTCGACGGGCATGAACGCGCTGGAGAACCTCTACGGGTACTGCCGCGAGAACGGCGTCAGCCTCATCTTCTCGCACGCCAACGAGCAGCCGATGAAAACCATGCGCCGCGCGGGTTTCGTGGACATGGTGGGAGAAGACCATTTCCGCAGCAATATCGACGATGCAATTGCATACGCGCGCAAGCTGCTGGACGAAGAGGGGGAAACGGCATCGGCCTAGCTTTCAAATGCCCGCCACGACGACGGAGGCCGAACCATCCTTACGACGTAAGCTCCCGATACGCGAAGCAATCGACCACGTGGTCGTTCACGATGCCGATGGATTGCAGGTAGGCATACACGATGGTGGAGCCGACGAACTTGAAGCCGCGCTTCTTGAGATCCTCGCTGATGCGGTCGGAAAGCGGCGTGGTCGCCGGCACGTCGGCCTGGGTTTTCCAGCGGTTCACGATGGGTTCGCCATCCACATAGCCCCAGATGAACGCATCGAAGCTTCCGAACTCGCGGGCCACGTCCAGAAACAGCTTCGCGTTGGTTATGGCCGCGTTGATCTTGAGGCGGTTGCGCACGATCCCCTCGTTCGCCATGAGCTCTTCGACCTTGGCCTCGTCGTAGAGCGCCACCTTGGCAGGGTCGAAGCCGTCGAACGCTTCGCGGTACGCCTCGCGCTTCTTCAAGATGGTCAACCACGAGAGGCCCGCCTGCGCGCCCTCCAAAACCAACAGCTCGAACAGCATGCGATCGTCATGGGTGGGCCTTCCCCACTCGTTATCGTGGTAGTCGACGTACACGGGCACGTCGCCCGCCCACGAGCACCTGCACTTCTCCTCCATGGCGCCTCCTAGCGAAACGTCATCCGGTATTCCAGCACGGCACGCTCCCCGGGCGCAAGCGTGCGCACGCCGGGCTTCTCGGACAGCTCACGTGGGGAGAAGCGTGCGTCGGGCAGCGCGGACCAGGGCTCGATGCACAGGTAGCGGGCATCGCCTTGGCCGGCTTTCGTCCAAATCCCCAGATAGGGGAAATCGGGGAACTTCACCGTCACCTCGTAGCCGCTCTTCGAGCTGCCTAGCGTCGCGACGCTGCCGGGAACGTTCTCCAGCACGACGGTATCGATGCCCAGCTGCTCGGGCGTCCTGGTCAAGCGGCCGTCTTCCAGCGGCACTTCGATCTTCGGCAGCGTCAGTATCCCCGCCTCGTCCATCCCGAACATCTCGAGCTTATCGATGTCCTCGAAGCGCACGAAGCAATCCACCATGCGCTCTCCCGGCATCAAGCGCGTCGCGTACGCTTCGTGGCCGCCCAGCTCGAACGGCAGGGGAACGTCGCCCAGGTTCTCAACGGTGTGCGACTTGACGATCGAGGAACCCTCGAGCGTGAAGTCGACGGTCAATCGGAAATCGAAGGGATAGACGGCCCGGATCCGCTCGTCGGAAGCCGTCTCGAAACGGACGCGCACATCCGAAACCTGCTCGGCGGAAAACAAGCGGTCGCGGCAGAAACCGTGCATCGGCGCATCCACCCGTCGGCCCCCGTTCGCGTACCAACCGTCGCGCAAGCGCCCGATCAGCGGGAACAGCAACGGAGCCCGGCGAGGGCTTTCAA
>OCAV01001544.1_pt1 | contig 14541 bp, 9 predicted proteins | sample 1538331 | NCBI WGS metagenome assembly OCAV01 (sample SAMEA2580297, study PRJEB22360) | human gut metagenome | biome: human gut; feature: human-associated habitat; material: faeces | place: Denmark | collected 2008/2010
ATGTCATCTGTGTAAGGTCGTTTGTACCGAAGCAGAAGAAGTCAGCTTCCTTAGCAATCTCATCAGCTGTAAGAGCAGCTCTTGGGATTTCGATCATTGTACCAACTTCGTACTTGAGGTCGATGCCTGCAGCAGCGATTTCAGCGTCAGCTGTTTCAACAACAACCTTCTTAACGAACTTGAGTTCCTTAACATCGCATACGAGCGGAATCATGATTTCAGGTTCAACTGTCCAGTCTGCGTGTGCCTTCTGAACATTGATAGCAGCACGGATAACTGCCTTTGTCTGCATCTTTGCAATTTCAGGATATGTTACTGCAAGACGGCAACCACGGTGACCCATCATTGGGTTGAACTCGTGGAGTGAAGCGATGATTGTCTTAATGTCTTCAACGCTCTTACCCTGAGCAGCTGCGAGCTTCTCAATGTCAGCTTCCTCTGTAGGAACGAACTCATGAAGCGGCGGATCAAGGAATCTGATTGTTACAGGATTGCCTTCGAGTGCCTCATAAAGAGCCTCAAAGTCGCCCTGCTGATAAGGAAGAATCTTGTCAAGAGCAGCTTCTCTTTCTTCAACTGTATCTGAGCAGATCATCTCTCTGAATGCAGCGATTCTGTCCTCTTCAAAGAACATATGCTCTGTACGGCAAAGACCGATACCTTCAGCACCGAGCTCACGAGCCTTCTTAGCGTCAGCAGGTGTATCAGCGTTTGTTCTAACCTTAAGAGTTCTGTACTTGTCAGCCCAAGCCATGATTCTGCCGAACTCACCTGCGATTGTAGCGTCAACTGTTGGGATAACGCCGTCGTAGATGTTACCTGTAGAACCGTCGATTGAAATGTAGTCACCCTCGTGGAATTCCTTGCCAGCGAGTGTGAACTTCTTGTTAGCCTCGTCCATTGCGATGTCGCCGCAACCTGATACACAGCATGTACCCATACCACGAGCAACAACGGCAGCGTGTGATGTCATACCGCCACGAACTGTGAGGATACCCTGTGAAGCTTTCATACCTGTGATGTCCTCAGGTGAAGTTTCAAGACGAACGAGAACAACCTTTTCGCCCTTAGCGTTCCAGTTTTCAGCATCTTCGGCTGTGAATACGATCTTACCGCAAGCAGCACCAGGAGAAGCGCCGAGGCCCTTACCGATTGGTGTAGCAGCCTTAAGAGCAGCAGCATCGAACTGTGGGTGAAGAAGTGTGTCAAGGTTACGAGGATCGATCATTGCAACAGCTTCTTCTTCTGTTCTCATGCCCTCGTCAACGAGGTCACAAGCAATTTTAAGAGCAGCCTGAGCTGTTCTCTTACCGTTTCTTGTCTGGAGCATATAGAGCTTCTTGTTTTCAACAGTGAACTCCATGTCCTGCATATCTCTGTAGTGGTTTTCGAGTGTCTGACAAACATTCTGGAACTGCTCGAAAGCTTCCGGGAACTCTTCAGCCATCTTAGCGATTGGCATAGGAGTACGAACACCTGCAACTACGTCTTCGCCCTGTGCGTTGATGAGGAACTCACCCATGAGCTTCTTCTCACCTGTAGCAGGATCTCTTGTAAATGCAACACCTGTACCGCAATCGTCACCCATGTTACCAAATGCCATTGACTGTACGTTAACGGCAGTACCCCATGAATAAGGGATATCGTTGTCACGACGGTAAACGTTTGCACGAGGGTTGTCCCATGAACGGAATACAGCCTTAACTGCGCCCATGAGCTGTTCCTTAGGATCGTCAGGGAAGTCCTGACCGATTTTCTCTTTGTATTCAGCCTTAAACTGGCCTGCAAGCTCCTTAAGATCGTCAGCTGTAAGCTCTACGTCATAAGTAACGCCTCTCTCAGCCTTCATCTTGTCGATGAGCTCTTCAAAATATTTCTTACCTACTTCCATAACTACATCAGAATACATCTGAATGAATCTTCTGTAGCAGTCCCAAGCCCAACGAGGGTTGTTTGACTTCTTAGCGATAACTTCAACAACATCTTCGTTAAGACCGAGGTTAAGGATTGTATCCATCATACCCGGCATTGAAGCACGAGCACCTGAACGAACTGAAACGAGGAGGGGGTTCTCCTTGTCGCCGAACTTCTTGCCTGTGATCTCTTCCATCTTCTCGATGTACTCGTTGATCTGACCCTGAATTTCAGCGTTGATTTCTCTGCCGTCCTCATAATACTGAGTACAAGCTTCTGTTGTAATTGTGAAGCCCTGTGGTACAGGAAGTCCAAGACCTGTCATTTCTGCAAGGTTGGCACCCTTACCGCCGAGGAGCTCACGCATGTTAGCATTACCTTCTGTAAAAAGGTAAACCCATTTGTTTGCCATAACTGGTAATCCTCCTAAAAATAAATTAAGATATACGGCTGTGGCAGACTTACCCCTTGGTAAAACCTGCCTGCTTGTATAAGCCTATCGAATATTATAACAAACTTTGGTCAAAATAGCTATATTTTTTTCAAACTTTTTTCTTATAAAAAACGAGTTTTATTTTCGACAATATTGTATAAATCGTTTAAAATGCCTTTTTTTGCCCAATTTTTGTAATTTTCTCTTGAAATTTGTGATTTTTGTGAGATAATATTATGGTATGAACGAGTGCCTTGTGACAGGACTGTCTGCATCTTTGTTGTTTTGTCACAGATAAAAGGAGAAAAAATGAAGAATTGTGCCGTTATCCTCGCAGGCGGCGAGGGCAAAAGAATGAAATCCGACAAACCGAAAACATTGTCGGAGGTGCTCGGCAGACCGATGCTCTGCTGGGTTATGTCGGCTTTAAGGAAAGCCGGTATTGACGACATCTGTGTTGTCAAGGGCTTTAAAAAAGAGTGTGTCGAAGAGTATCTTTCAACCCTCGATTTTTCCGTTGAAAGCGTGTTTCAGGCTGAAAGACTCGGAACAGGTCACGCTGTGATGATGGCAAAGGATTTCCTTAAAAAGCACAGCGGCAATGTTGTTATTCTCAACGGCGACGCTCCGTTTATGGACAGCAAGACTATTGAGGATTCTCTGAAGGCTCATATTGAGAACGGTTGTGCCGCAACGGTTATTTCCGCAAAGGTTGACGATCCGACAGGTTACGGCAGAATTGTCCGTGACGAAAACGGAAATCTGCGTGCAATTGTTGAGCAGAAAGACGCTGATGAGGAAACTCTCAAAATAAATGAGGTAAACTCGGGCGGTTTCTGGTTTGATTGTCAGCTTCTTCTTTCGGTTCTCGACAGAATCAAGTCGGATAACAGCGCAAAGGAATATTATCTTCCCGACGCAATCAAGCTTTTGCTTGAGGACGGAAGAAAGGTCGGAGCATTCACGGCTCAGTGCAGTGATACGGTTCTGGGTGCAAATGATCCGGCTCAGCTTGAACAGCTTAACGAAATTGCAAGAGCAAAGGGTTACAGCTGTTAATTGCTCGGTTAATCATTGGTAAACATATACTACACACATTAAAATTCAAAGGAGTTATTGCAATGAATTTTCACGGTAAGGACATTAAAATTTTCACCGGCAGTTCAAATGTTGATGTAGCTCAGGGAATTGCAGGCTGTCTTGGTCTGCCGCTTGGTAAGAGTGACTGTACACAGTTCTCAGACGGCGAAATCTCTGTTTCTCTTCACGAATCTGTTCGTGGCAGCGACTGCTTTATTGTTCAGTCAACCTGTGCTCCCGTCAACGACAATCTTATGGAAATGCTCATAATGATTGATGCCATGAAGCGTGCATCCGCTGCAAGAATCACTGTTGTTATGCCATACTTCGGCTATGCAAGACAGGACAGAAAAGCTAAGGCAAGAGATCCGATCTCGGCTAAGCTTTGTGCAGACATCATCACCTGTGCAGGTGCTGACCGTGTGCTTACAATGGATCTTCACGCAAATCAGATTCAGGGCTTCTTCAACATTCCTGTTGACCACCTTCAGGGCGCATCACTTCTCGCAAACCATATGAGAGAGAAAATCGGCGGCAAAAATGATGATTATATCGTTGTATCTCCCGACCTCGGTTCTGTAACTCGTTCAAGAAACTTCGCTTCAAAAATCGGCACAGGTCTTGCTATTATCGACAAGAGAAGACCAAAGGCTAATGTTTGTGAGGTTATGAACATCATCGGTGACGCTAAGGGTAAGAAGGTTATCCTTGTTGACGATATGATTGACACAGCAGGTACTCTCTGTAATGCCGCTAACGCTATTGTTGAAAAGGGCGGTGCAACAGAGGTTTACGCTTGCGCTACTCACGCAGTTCTTTCAGGTCCTGCAATCGAGAGAATCCAGAACAGTGCCATCAAGGAAGTTGTTCTTCTTGACACAATTCCTGTTCCGAAGGAAAAGATGATTGACAAGTTCACAATTCTTCCTGTTGCTCCTACATTTGCAGAGGCTATCGCAAGAATCTACAACGACAAGCCGTTCACAGCCGCTTTCGGTTGATAAGCGAACAATTTAATTATGTAATTAAACAGGCGGGTTTTGACTAACCCGCCATTTCGCTGTTTTACTGCAAATTTTTCAGGAATAAAACGGTACAATATGTGAGGGTGATTTAATTTTGTTTGGTATAGTTTACGGCTCCGATTCAGATAACAAAATAATGAACCGCTTTGTCGATGAGTACGAATTGTGGTGCAATGAGGGCAAAAATCCGGATATTGCGTCAATCGACCTCGACTTTGCGCTTGACCTACAGAAGAAAAGACTTGACGAAAAGGGTGTAAAGATTCAGACCGCTTTTACCGATAAGGAAACGGTGAAGAATGAAGTCCCCATAAATGCTTGTACTGCCTACGATATGGGCGAATGTAAGAGTAACATTGCGTCAAAGACATATGAGGTTACGGAGAAATACTTTAAAGACGGAAAGAAAAAGAAAAAAATCAAGGGCAGATTTTTCTTTTACACAATGATTACAAGGCTTGAAAACCAAAATTCCGAGGTTGCGTGTTCGTGTCCGAACTGCGGTGCGGTAAGCAGTGTAAGAGAGCTTCTCAACGGTTGTAAAAACTGCAAAACTCGCTTTATTATGGACGATTTGTTCCCGAAGGTTACAAACTTCTACTTTGTAAAAACCTATTCGCTTGCGAACAAGTCAACGAAAAAAGTGCTTGCTCCGTACCTTCTCGGCGGAATTGCCGCCGTTGCGGCATTTACGGTATGGGTGGTTGTAAAGGACGGAACTTTTGATCCCGCAACCGCAAATATGGTCTATGAAATCGGCATAAGAGCAATCCCCGTACTGCTCGGCGGACTTTTGGCGGGGTACCTTGCATGGGCATTAAAAACGCTTTTCGGACTTTTTGTCGGTGCGGCAAAGAGCATTCCGATGATAGGTCCGCACTTCAATTGTCAGAAAAGACTTCCGTGGCTTATGAAAGAGGTTAATCCCAACTTCTCATATGAATACTTTATCGGCAAGGTGCTTGCTTTGCTCAAGATTATGATTTTCAGCGATGATTACACAAACCTCGCAGTCTATGAGGGCAATCCAATGAAAAATCCTTTCGGAGATATTGTTGACATCAAGTACAGAGGAGTGTCAAAGCTTAATTCATTCAATGTCACAAACGGCTGTTGCTATGTTGATATGACCGTTTATGCAACGACCGTGAAAAACAAAAATTCTTCATTCAGGGTTAAAAACGAAAAGTTCAGACTTACCGTTTGCAGAAGTGTGAACGCCATGGATGACGGAGTTTTCACAATGAAAAAAGTAACCTGTAAAAGCTGCGGCGCAAGCTTTGATGCAACAAGAGAACGCAACTGCCCGTATTGCGGAAATCCTTATCATCTCGGCAACGATGACTGGGTTGTTGTAAGCTTCGGAAAAGGTTAATTTAAATTTCAGAATACATATAATATAAATAAGAGGGAAACGGATATGTTCGGAAAAAACAAATCAACGGGTTCAATCGAGTACATTGTAGTGGGACTCGGCAACCCCGACAGAAAATACGAAAACACTCGTCACAACGCCGGCTGGCTTGCAATTGACCGCATTGCCGACAAGCTCGGTTGTGATGTGAACAAGATAAAATACAAAAGCTTTATCGGCACTTGCACTGTAAACGGTGCAAAAGTTATGCTGATGAAACCCACAACATATATGAACAACAGCGGTCAGGCAGTTGTTGAGGCGATGAACTTCTACAAAATTCCTCCCGAAAATGTCATTGTAATTTTTGACGATATCTCGCTTGATGTCGGAAAAATGCGTATCCGTTCAAAGGGCAGTGACGGCGGTCAGAGGGGAATGCGCAGTATCATCTATCTCAGCGGAAGCGATAAATTCCCCCGCATCAAGGTTGGCATAGGCGCAAAGCCAAATCCCGACTGGGACCTTGCCGACTGGGTGCTTTCAAAGTTCACTCCCGATGAAATGAAAAAGCTTGATGAAATTTTTGACAATGCCGAAAAAGCAATCGAGCTGATTATTGACGGCAAAACCGACCGTGCTATGAATTTGTTCAACTGAAAAGGGACAAAGAAATGAATAATCTCAATTTTCTTGTTGATGTCCTCAAAGAGTCACCCGTTTTCAAAACGCTTGAAAAGAATGTCAAGCCGGGCAGAACGGTCTGTGCTTCGGGACTTTCAACAATTAACAAATCAAATATCATCTATGCGCTGTGCCGCCTCAAGGGCGTCACGGCATTTTGTCTTGCCTCCGATGAAAAAGAGGCGCAAACTTTGTGCAATGACCTTTCGTGCATGGGACTTCGTGCCTATGTTTATCCCGTGCGTGACTTCAACTTTCTTGACTTTCAGAGCCGTTCGCACGAGTATGAGCACGCAAGACTTAAAGTTTTGCTCAAACTTCTCAACCACGAATGTGATGTTGCAATTGCGTGTGTTGATGCGGCGGCACAGCTTACCGTTCCGAGAAATGTGCTTGAACAGTCGGTTATTGAATTTGAAGAGGGCAGGGAACTCTCGCTTGAAAAGGCGACAAAGGCACTTACTCTGCTCGGCTACGAACGCTTTGATGCGGTAGAGGGCAGCGGTCAGTTTTCGCTGAGAGGCGGTATTCTCGACTTCTTTATGCCCGACAGCGACTATCCCGTGAGATGTGAATTTTGGGGCGATGAAATTACCGACCTCAGCTATTTTGACATTGAAACACAGAGAAGATTTAAAAAGGCTGACAAAATTACGCTTTCGCCCTCAACCGAAATCGTAATTGAGGACAGAGCCGCCCTTGCAGATAAAATTGAACACAAGGCAAAGCTCCTCCGTTCCAAGAACAGCGCCAAAGCCAAGGAAAAACTTTTTTCAGAGGCAGAGCTTATCCGCAGCGGTGCAATGATTGCCAATGCGGACAAATTTATCAATCAGATTTACGATAAACCCGAGTCGCTTTTTGATTATCTCGACAGAAACACCCTCGTTTTTGCGTCCGAATTTACTGCAATTCAGGAACGGGGAAAGTCAATGGACTTTATCAGCAATGAAACCCTTATGCAGGGCTTTGAGGACGGAACTCTTTGCAGAGGCTTTGACCGCTTTGCGCTCACATTCAACGAATGTACCGAGTTTTTGCAAAGTCACGGAACAATCGTGCTTGAAAACTTTGTTCACGGAAGTATGCCTATCAAGCTGTCGGAAATCATCAGCTTTTCAACAAAACAGCTCTCGGCATGGGGCGGTTCGTATAAACAGCTAAAAGAAGATGTTGACGGACTTTTTACCCCCGAAAGCAAGGGCGTTATATTTGCAGGAACAGAAAGAGCCGCCAAAAATCTTTGTGACACCTTTAACGCAGACGGCATAAACGCTGTTTACAGCGAGGGTGCGGATAAGATTTCAAAGGGCGAACTGCTTGTTATGCAGGGTGCATTGAGTGCGGGCTTTGAGTATCCGTCACAAAAGTTTTTTGCAATAACCTACAGTCAGGTTTCGTACCGTCCCGAAAAGTCCAAAAAGAAGAAGAAAAAGACGGGACAGGAAATTTACAGCCTTTCAGAGCTTGCCCCCGGTGATTATGTTGTACACAATGTTCACGGTATCGGTGTGTTCGGCGGTATAAGAAAAATTGATACTCACGGAGTTATAAAGGACTATATCAAGATTGACTACGCAAAGGGCGATGTGCTTTATGTGCCTGTCACACAGCTTGATATGGTTGCAAAATATATAGGTCCGAAAGAGGATTCAAGGGTTAAGCTAAACCGACTCGGTTCGGGCGACTGGCAAAAGGCAAAGGCAAGGGTTAAAACCTCTGTCAAGGACATTGCCAAGGAGCTTATTGAGCTTTACTCACAGCGTATGAAAGCCAAGGGCTATGCCTTTTCGGCTGATAACGAGTGGCAGAGAGATTTTGAACTCAGCTTTGAATATGACGAAACTCCCGACCAACTGCGTTGTTGTGAGGAAATCAAGCATGATATGATGCGTTCGTCGCCGATGGACAGACTTCTCTGCGGTGATGTCGGATTCGGCAAAACAGAGGTTGCACTCCGTGCCGCCTTTAAGTGTATTGCAGATTCAAAGCAATGCGCATTGCTCTGCCCCACAACAATCCTCGCATGGCAGCATTATCAGACGGTAATCAAGCGTTTTGAGGGCTATCCCGTTCGTGTGGAACTGCTTTCAAGATTCCGTACCGCAAAACAGCAGAAAGAAATTCTCCAAAAGCTAAAGCGAGGAGAAATTGATATGATTGTCGGAACTCACAGACTTGTGCAGAAGGATGTTGAATTCCGTGATCTCGGACTTGCAATCATAGATGAGGAACAGCGTTTCGGTGTTGCCCAAAAGGAGAGATTCAAGGAACTGTGCAAAAATGTCGATGTGCTTACGCTCTCGGCTACTCCTATTCCGAGAACCCTCAATATGGCGATGAGCGGTCTGCGTGATATGAGCGTTATCGAAGAAGCTCCGACAAACCGTCAGCCTGTTCAGACCTATGTGCTTGAACACGATGATGCGGTTATCAACGAGGCAATCCGCCGTGAACTCCGCCGTGGCGGTCAGGTGTTCTATCTTCACAACAATGTTGAAACAATTTCTTCATGTGCCGCAAAAATTCAGGAGGCTGTTCCCGAGGCAAAAATCGCAATCGGTCACGGCAAAATGAAAGAGGGCGAACTCAGCGAAGTTTGGCGACAGATGCTTGAACAGGAGATTGATGTGCTTGTCTGCACGACAATTATCGAAACGGGTGTCGATTTGCCGAATGCCAACACCCTTATTATAGAAAATGCCGACTGTATGGGACTTTCACAGTTGCATCAGCTCAGAGGCCGTGTGGGCAGAAGTTCACGAAGGGCATATGCCTACTTTACCTTCAGACGGAACAAGGTTCTCACGGAGATTCAGCAGAAAAGGCTTGCCGCAATCAGGGAATTTACAGAATTCGGCAGCGGCTTCCGCATTGCAATGCGTGACCTTGAACTGCGAGGTGCGGGCAATATTATGGGTGCACAGCAGCACGGGCATATGGAATCGGTCGGTTACGATATGTACCTTAAGCTTCTTGATGAGGCAGTAAGCGAGGAAAAGGGCGAGCAGAATGTCACAAAAGACCTCGACTGTCTTATTGATATTTCGGTTGACGCTCATATTCCCGAAAGCTATGTTGAAAGTCTTACACTTCGTCTTGATGTTTACCGCAGAATTGCCGATATCCGCAGTAATGAGGACGCAGACGATGTTATTGACGAGCTGCAGGACAGATTCGGCAAGATTCCGAACTCGGTTCTCGGACTTATCGACATTGCCCTTGTGCGTAACAAGGCTTACTCAATGGGTATTTACGAAATCAGACAGAACGGCACAACACTTATGCTCTTTGTAAACGAACTCAAATCCCCTCAGGTTGCCGACTTGCTCATTGCTTTGGGCGGAAAGGCAAAGCTTGTTGCCGGAGCAAAACCGTGCGTTGCGGTTGAGTGCAAAAACAGTTCCGCTCCGCTTGAAATCCTCACCAAAATTTTCGGCGTGCAGTAATTTTACGGCATGAAACCGTAATTTGTTAAGAAAAAATCCCCCGAAAGTACAAAAATACTGTTTTTCGGTGGAAATTCTCAACAAAATTTTATAAAAATGTAGACAATGACGATTTTTTTGTGTATAATCGTAAGGTACATTATCCTGTGAAAGTGTGTTTGCAGGACACTTTGCATTTAATTTTTCAGAAGGACGGTAAAAAACTATGAAGCCTAATATCAAGGTTGGTTCATTTTTACTTGCAATTGTTATGATGTTCTCAGTTTTTGCAATTGCAGGTTGTACACCCACAACTCTTAACAAAGAATGGTCGTATAAGACAAGCGACAACGAGCTTGCCATCGGCGTTTATATCTACTCACTCAATGCAGCTTACAGTCAGGCTGAGTCATTTGCTAAAAAGCTTGACGATTATGATTCGACATCTGACAAGTGGCTTGATGAAAAAATCAAGGACGATGACGGCAACGAGCAGGTTGCAAGAGAGTGGATTAAAGATCAGGCTAAGAAAATGTGCCTCAGCTACCTCGTAGTTGACGAACAGCTTAAAAAGGAAAATGTAAACATCGGTCAGGCAACTCTTGACTCCGCAACAAATCAGGCTGAAACATACTGGAATGTCGGCCCGTATGCGTCACAGGGTTATGTAATGCCGATGAAGAAGCAGTATGAAAAGTACGGCGTTTCACTCGACAGCTTTGCATACTGTACAACTCTCTACAACACAAAGTATGAGGCTCTCTTCAAAGCAGTTTACGGCAAGGGCGGTTCAAAGGAAGTTTCCGACGCCGACCTTACAAAGTATTTCAAGGAAAACTATACGGACTACTCATATCTTCCCGTGAACCTTTATACATCAACAAAAGATGAGGCAGGTTCATCAAAGAATGTTGCAATGAGCGACAAGGAAATCAAGAAGGTTGAGGATCAGCTTAACGGCTACAAGAATGACCTTAACAAGGGCGGTTCTTTTGATGATGTTATTGCATCATACAAGAAGTCAAGCGGTTCGGGAACAGATTCTTCTGTTTCAAATGTAGAAGTTCTCGACAAGAGCTCAATCGGTGACGAGCTTAAAAAGGCTATCGGCAAGCTTGAAACAGGCAAGGCTGAAACTCTCAAGGTCGGCAGCGGCGACAGCGCAATCTACTATCTCGTTTATAAGAAAGACGTCAACAAGGATGTTGACAGCTATATCGGCAACGAATCAAACAGAGCCGGTGTACTTGCGTCAATGAAGTCAGACGAATTTTCAAAGTACATTGACAGTCTTGCAGAGAAACTCAAGTATGAAGAAAACACTTCGGTTATTGACAAGTATAAGCCCGAACTCTTCTTCGTTGCGGTTGAGCCAACAACATCGGCATCAACAACATCGGCATCCGATAAAAGCTCAAAATAATTGATATCGGACATACAACAGACGCATTTTCAGATTATTCTGAAGAAAGGGGCTTTTATGAAAAAACATTCAAAGCTTTGCGCAATTTTTCTGACGGCACTTTTGAGCATTTCTGCTGTGAGCTTTTCCGTATCGGCAGTCGGTGAGGGGGGTGATCCCGGCGGAGATTCAAGCGTTATTGTTGATCCCGTAGAGCCGGAACCCGAGCCCGAACCGGAACCGGAACCATCACCGGAGCCTGAGCCGCAGCCACAGCCCGATCCTGTGTATCCGGACTCGTCGGACAGTTCATCATATGTAGATCCCGGCTATTCGTCAAGTGATTCATCATATGACAACAACTATAACTATGACAGTAGCTATGACTACAACAATAACAGTTATGACAATAATTATAGCAGCAGTCAGACTTACTACTACTCTGAGCCGTCATATGTAGGCGGCGGTCAGTCCTATGTTGCTCCGTCAAATACTGCTCCGTCAGCGTCGCTCATCAAGTCTGACGATAACATTGACGAAAAAACTCTTTCAAGCAACGACTGGTCGGATATCGCAAAAAATCTTAAAAATACCGACACATCGGGTTCTGACGGTGATGACTTTAACTTCATCAAGAACAATAACAGCAAGGGTGACAACGGTCATTGGATGTTCTATGTTTCACTCGTTTTACTCTCACTCGGTGTTGCAGGCATTGCGTACTTTGTAATTTCAACTGTTCTCAACAGAAAGAAGAGAGTCACAGTCGGCGGCAGAAGCAACGCTCCAAAGAGCAAATCTGCACAGCCACAGCGTTACAGCAGTAACGATGATTATGCCGATGATTACTCATCTTCAGGCAGAAAGTCCGAAAGACGCAGTAAGTACGATACTGCCGAAATTCAGCTTCCAAATAACAACCAAAAGGGCGGAAGAAGATACAAGTAATTAGATAACTTTATAAAACAAAAGCAGTTCCAAAATCGGAACTGCTTTTTTGTTTGACTGTGTAATTAAATTTTCGTATGACTTCTGTCTGAATATCAAAATCAGTTTTTGTCATACGGCTTTTTGTATGCCTCTTTGAACGGTTTTACAGTGCCGTCCTTTTCTTCAACGCTTACATTGTCAAGTGTTGCGTTGAACTGTGTGCGGATTTCACCGAGATAAATTTTGTACAGCTCTTTCTGTTCTTTTTGCTCAGCCTCGGTAAGTCCCTGTTCCTTTTTCTTTTTTGCAAGCTCGTTAATTCTGTCAAGCATCTTTTTATCCATAAGTCAATCCTCCCGACCGTTATTTTGGTTTTGAGAGCAATCTGCTCCAAAGCTATGATATCACACAATCAGCCAAAGTGCAAATTTTCGATTTGTCGGTTGAAAACAAAAATCTTTTGTGCTATCATTCAATTAAAGCCGTTATACGGCAAATTTTTTCGGCGGTGAATTATGGAAAATTTCAGCTTATTACACCCGACAAATTCAAATGCCTCCTACAGAACGCTCAACAAAGAGGCGCTGAATGATTTGTCGGTTGATTATATATGTGACGCTCTCACAAAAGAGCAGTATGAACGCAACAGCATAAAGCAGCTGCTGATAAATATTACGGATGACGAGGAAGTTATAAAATATCGTTGCGATGTTTTTGAGGATTTTCTCCGTTTTCCGAAACTTCGTGATGATCTATCCGCACTCCTTGTAAAGCTGAACGATTTGCGTGAAATTGAGCGCTTTCAAAAGGATACCGAGGCATCTTCCTTGTGGCAGCTTGTAAACCGACTTCGTGAAATGGACGGCTATGTCGATTGCATTACAAGAATAAAAAACACGCTTGAAACAATTGAAGTAAAGTCGCAGGGACTGCTTGAGCTCAAGAAAAATGTTCAGTCAATTTACAATGACAGCGGTTTTCCCGAACTAAAAAAGGATATAATAGATACGCTTGCAAAGGCTCAAAAGCTCAAAAGCATTACACTCGGTGTGAATCTTGACGATTTGCTCCGCCCAAAGAGTGTGGGTGTAATCTCACTCAATGACAAAGAATTTACCGACAGCGGTATTCTTAAAAGATTTATGAAGTTTACAAACCGTGACAGCGAACTGCACCACGGCAACGATGTTTCGGGATTTTTAAGCTTTCATCCGTCCAATCCGTCAACCTCGCAGTTCGGGCTGGGACAGTTTGTTGTGGGTGCTCAGCAGGATGTTAACCACACTATGAACAGCTCGCTGACCGGCGCAGATCCTATGTCTGACGCACTCAAAAATGTTGTGACCGATATCCTCCGCAGAACCGTAAATGACATAAAATCAATGCTCAACAGATATGTCAATGTCAACGGCTACTCGTTCGTTTCGCTTATGCCCGAAATCATTTTCTATATTCGTTTTGCAGAGCTTTGTGATAAGATGAAAAAGAAAAATCTTCCGCTGTGCAAGGCAGAAGTTTTGCCGAAAGAGGACAGAAACTGCTGTCTTAGAGATGTTTACAACCTCAAACTCGGCATAAAATCGGCAAACGGTGAGAATTTGAATATTGTCACAAACGATATTGATTTTAACGATGACAGGCGAATTTACATTCTGACAGGTCCGAACCGTGGCGGTAAAACCACGATTACTCAGGCGGTCGGACTTGCGTTTCTGCTTGCTCAGAACGGAATATATGTTCCTGCAACGCAGATGAAATTCAGCCCATGCGACAGCATTTTTACGCATTTTCCTGCCGATGAAAACGATACCGTTGACCTCGGCAGACTCGGTGAAGAAAGCAAAAGACTTGCCGAAATTTTCTCCTCGGCAAGCCGTTACAGCCTGCTTTTGCTCAACGAAAGCCTTGCAACAACCAATGTTGCCGAGGGCTTGTACATTGCCCGTGATGTTGTCAAATCAATGCGATATCTCGGCACAAGGGCGATTTTTAATACCCATATGCACGATTTGGCTCGCAATCTTGACGAGGTGAACACAACCGTAAAGGGCGACAGCAAGATTGAAAGTCTGGTAACAGGTGTCGAAAACGGACAGCGTTCGTTCAAGGTTTTCATCGCTCCGCCTCAAGGTGTAAGCTATGCCAAAGACATTGCCGAAAAATACGGTGTAACCTTTGACAAAATCAAAAAACAGATTGATCGGCAGCGTGCCGACAGCGGTGTGTCGCCGTGACCTTATTAGTGAAGATAGTTTGCAATATGCCCGAGCGGAAGTTTTTTTAAAATTGAA
>OCAV01001548.1_pt1 | contig 14516 bp, 10 predicted proteins | sample 1538331 | NCBI WGS metagenome assembly OCAV01 (sample SAMEA2580297, study PRJEB22360) | human gut metagenome | biome: human gut; feature: human-associated habitat; material: faeces | place: Denmark | collected 2008/2010
CCTGTGACATCTTCAACAATTCGCCAGTGATCTCCAGCAAACGGTCACTATTTTCCTTTATGTTCTTGGAAAGGCTCTCCTGTTCTGTATTCAGTTTTCCGATCCGATTGTCTTCCAGCAGTTCCAAGCTCATCATGATAGCCGATATCGGTGTCTTCAGTTCATGAGAGATCGTTGAAATAAAGGTTGTCTTTGCAATATCTTTTTCTTTAAATTCGGTCACGTTCTTCAACAGGATCACATCCCCGACATACTTACTCTCCAGTCCAGTCTGCCTGTTAACGTTGATCGGGATGTATTTTACTTGAAAATAGCTTTCCTTGTTGTCCGCATAGATTTTCAACGGATCCTTATTGTCATCGGGATGTACCAACTGGCGGATCAAACGGCGCAGCAGATCATTTTTTAACGCCACTTCGGGAGCCGGTTTGTCGATAATGTTTTCCCGTGTCAAATTCAAAACAGTCAAAGCCTCGTCATTGACAAACAAAATCTTCCGTTCCTTACTCAAGCCTATGATAGGTTCTGCAATGCTGTTGATAATTGTTTCTATATATTTTTTCCCTTGCAGGATATCTTCCAGCGAACTGTTCCTGTATTCGGCCAAGCGCTCGGCCATCTCGTTGAACAACGTGGCTATTTCCTTAAACTCCGGTTCATTGCCCAAATTGAGCCGTTTGCTGTAATTGGCATTGGTGATTTCCTTGATGCCATCCGTCAATTTCTGGATCTGTACGCTGACCGAGCGTGGCAGGTGAGCCAGAAAGAGGAAGGCGATCACGATACAAGCAATTCCTACCGTCCAGATCCAAAAGAGAGACCTTTCCGCCGTATGGACAGCCACTTCATTCTTTTCATAAATGGCAGACATATTGACTGCCATAATGGTATAAATCGTCTGGCGTATCTGCCGAATCGATTCATCATCCATGTCATCCAACGCCTTTTCACAGTTCGAACTTAATCGGTTGGTTAGTACGTCTTCATCCTTCTCTGTCAGATTTTTTTTCTGAGCTTCCAACCCGGCCTCAAACTCTTTTCGAGCATTCGGATTTTCCCGAATGGCATCCAGTGACTCGAGCATCTGACGGGAATAAAGGAGTGAATTATAATTATCCGCTAGGATATTCTGCGTGTCATCCGATACATTATGAATGTTTTTTATAGCCAATCCACCTAATAAAGTGATCAGGACAAATAAAAGTCCTATCCCATAAGTCAACTTTGTTTTTATATTCATATTCATGGAAGGATTTTTATGCTAATATTATTAAATCAATGCCTAATTGAGCCAACTCTTCTAACATGTTCCGATAGTGGACCATCGCAAGGATAGCGGAAGGATATTTTAAAGCTGGTCGTCCGATACATAGCGTACTGATTTGCTTTTCTTTACAAGCCTGTACGATCGCATCCGTTATATGTGGGGATTGCACTTGAATGATTTCTCCTCCAAGTTCCGTTGCCAACTTGAAATGGTTAAGCAAATGCCTTTGACTTGCCAACGGAATCCTGTCGGAACTTTCTCTTGGGGTTTGTACATACAGTACAAAAAACTTGGAATTATATCGGGTTGCCAACCGTGCGACTTTCCGTATGATCTTACGGGGAGTTTTCTCATTACTGCTGATGCAGGCCATAAACCTTTCGTGGCGTACGCCGAGATTCTCTGGAATGGTATTCTCCACTTTTTTTTCTACCCGCAAAGCTACCTCTTTCAATGCCAACTCCCTAAGCTGAAGAATATGTTCAGCCTTAAAGAAATTATTTAATGCTGTTTGTATCTTATCGGGTTTGTATATTTTTCCGGCTTTTAACCGAGCCAGCAGTTCGTCAGCAGTAAGGTCTATGTTGACCACTTCATCAGCCTGCTCCAGTACGATATCAGGAATACGTTCCTTGACCTCAATGCCAACCACGTCCTGCACCATCTCGTTAAGTCCTTCTATATGCTGAATATTGACCGCCGTGATCACACTGATACCGGCATCCAGTATATCCATGACATCCTGCCAACGCTTTTCGTTCTTACTGCCTTCGACATTGGTATGAGCCAATTCGTCAACGATGACAACTTCAGGATGGATACTGAGAATCGACTGCAAGTCCATCTCTTCGATCTCTTTTCCTTTATAAAATATCTTGCGGCGGGGGATGATAGGCAATCCTTCCACCAATGCCTCCGTCTCGACTCGCCCATGTGTTTCTATATAACCGATCTTGACATCGATACCGCTTTCCAGTAATTGGTGGGCATCTGATAGCATCCGATACGATTTACCTACACCGGCAATCATGCCGATGTAGATTTTAAAATTGCCACGACGAGACTTTTTCAACAAATCTAAAAAATGTTGTACACTTTGTTCTCGGTCCATGCGTATTATTATATCAAGGTCTTAAAGAAATTCCCAAGACAAGATGGGCATCCTCCATGCGAGGGTTCCAAATTGCCTGTGTAAAAATAGGTAATGAGAAAGAATCCGTGATTTTGATATCTTTCGTTGCTTTCAATGCAACATTCGTTACTGCAAATCCACTATTTACATCACCTCCATACGTAGTTATTCCCGCATCATACGGAAGAACACCACAAGTTGCATTCAGATCGACGCCCTTCACTGTGAATGGAAAATTCAACTCCACATAAGAAGAATAGTTTTGGTTTCCATTTTCATCTTTGTCTTGACCGGCAAACATGAAATTCCAGGCGATAGACAAAGGTAACTTCTCAATAGGCAAAGTGTAAGCCAAACCTGCTTCAAAATGGTGATCTGTTTCATGGCTTTTGAAGTTAAAATAACGGCAAGAGCCTTGCCCTGCCCACCATAAGCTAGCGACAGATAATGTAGGACCAGCTGATCCGAATGTATACGCTGCCGTTAAATCTATCTCTTTAGCCGCAGGCATAGATGTAGAGTTTGCTCCCTGAAAATCGGTAGATCCCCAGGCTGTCAAAGAGAAATTACCTACCCCCAGTGATAGTGTCGGCTGGAAGCTAGCACCAGTCTGGTAGAAACCACGCCAAATATAGGAACTTACCAAATCTCCCTGCACAGAAAAACTTACTTTACCATCCTCTTCCTGTGCATTAGCCAACGTAGAAGATGCCATTGAGAATACAATTGCCAAGGCTGCTACTTTTTTTACGAATGATTTCATAACCTAAATCTAATTGACTTATTAAAATTTGTTATTTGTTATTTGATGCTTGATCAAGCGCAACATTTAATTTCAATACATTTACTTTCTCCGTTCCGAACATACCCAATAACGGTTTCTCAACATGAGAATTGACGATACCCATGACCTTTTCTTCCGACCATCCACGAGCGTCCGCTACACGTTTGGCCTGTGCATAAGCCGCTTTCGGTGAGATATGGGGATCCAAACCGGAACTGCTGGCTGTGATGATTTCAGCCGGAACTTTTTCACGGGTTAGGTAAGGATGATGAACCAAGAATGTATCAATACGTTCTTCCAACAAAGCTAAATGTTCTTCATTGGAAGGTCCCTTGTTACTACCTGCCGAACTGGATGCATCGTAACCGTCACCAGCATGGGAAGGACGTCCCCAGAAATAAATATCTTGCGTGAAATTCTGACCAACGTTGGCGGCCCCCACTACTTTTCCATTCAATGTAACCAGTTCTGCATTACCTTTATTCGGTCCTGCCACTTGGGCAAACAACCACAAAACGAAGATGTAGAAAACACTGAAGAACAAACAAAATGCAATTGTCAGTCTTAATGATTTAAAAAGATTTGATATCATAATGAATTATTGTTTTATTTTCTTAACCTTCCTCCTATCTTCATACAGAGGGAGGAAGGTTTTTAATATTGATTTTACTTTTACATGAATAAACTTACAATCATATCTATCAACTTGATACCAATGAACGGGGCAATTACACCGCCCAAACCGTAGATCAGCAAGTTGCGACGAAGCAATGCGGAAGCACCGATCGGTTTATAAGCCACACCACGTAATGCCAGAGGGATCAGAATCGGGATGATGATCGCATTAAAGATGATCGCACTTAGGATCGCTGATTCCGGACTGTGCAGGTGCATGATGTTCATCGGGGCCAATGCCGGGATCGTAACCATGAACAGAGCTGGTACGATAGCGAAATACTTGGCCACGTCGTTAGCGATACTGAAAGTAGTCAGCGTACCGCGAGTCATCAGCAACTGTTTACCGATTTCGACAATCTCGATCAGTTTCGTTGGGTCGTTGTCCAAATCAACCATATTACCAGCTTCCTTGGCAGCCTGCGTACCACTGTTCATTGCGACACCAACGTTTGCCTGAGCCAAGGCCGGGGCATCGTTCGTACCGTCCCCCATCATGGCGACCAGCTTACCGTTTTCCTGTTCCTTACGGATATAGTTCATCTTGTCTTCCGGTTTGGCTTCGGCGATATAATCGTCTACACCGGCTTTTTCAGCGATATATTTTGCGGTCAACGGGTTATCACCGGTTACCATTACCGTCTTCACACCCATCTTACGCAAACGTTCAAAACGTTCTTGGATCCCCGGTTTGATGATATCCTGTAATTCGATCACACCGATGATGAAATCATCCTGTGAAACAACCAACGGAGTACCGCCGTTACTCGTAATCTTCTGAACCAAATCGGCCACCTCTTTCGGATATTTGTTGCCGGCAGCCTCACTCATCTTACGAATAGCATCAAAAGCTCCTTTACGGATGCGAGTACCATTTGCCAAATCCACCCCTGAACATTTAGTTTCTGCCGTAAACTTGATCATCTTTGATCCGGATGTATTCAAATCATGTACACGTACACCTTTTTCACGTCCCAGTTCCACGATTGACTTACCTTCGGGCGTATCGTCAGAAAGAGAGGACAGTAGACAAGCTTGTACAAAAGAGTGTTCGTCAATGCCGGATACCGGATAGAACTGGGTTGCTTTACGGTTACCGATCGTGATCGTACCAGTCTTGTCGAGCAGCAAAGTATCAATGTCACCAGCTGTTTCAACCGCCTTACCGGATTTGGTGATCACATTAGCAGACAACGCACGATCCATACCGGCAATACCGATGGCAGATAACAAACCACCGATCGTAGTAGGGATCAAACAAACGAACAAAGAGATAAAGGCCGCGATCGTAATCGTCGTGTTGGAATAATCAGCAAACGGTTTCAAGGTACCGCAAACAACAACGAATACCAATGTAAAACCTGCCAGCAAGATTGTCAAGGCGATTTCGTTCGGAGTTTTCTGGCGAGAAGCTCCTTCCACCAAGGCGATCATCTTATCCAAGAAACTTTCACCCGGTTCGGTCGTCACTTTCACCTTGATCTGGTCGGACAATACTTTCGTACCGCCTGTTACAGAACTCTTGTCTCCACCCGCTTCACGGATCACCGGAGCAGATTCACCTGTGATGGCGCTTTCATCGATAGAAGCCAGACCTTCGATAATTTCACCATCGGAAGGAATCGTGTCGCCGGCTTCACAAATAAAGATGTCGCCTTTCTTCAACTGAGAAGAACTGACCGTTTCGATCTTGTTACCGACACACAATTTGGCAGGAGTTTCTTCCCGGGTCTTACGCAAACTGTCGGCCTGTGCCTTGCCTCGTGCCTCTGCAATCGCCTCTGCGAAGTTGGCGAAAAGCAACGTGGCGAACAATACAATAAACACTAAGATATTGTAACCGAAAGATCCTTGTGTCGTATCACCGGTGGTAGCCGCCCAAATCGTAACAAACAACATGACGAATGTCACCACCTCCACGATAAACATGATCGGGTTACGGAACATCATCCGCGGATTCAACTTAATGAATGATTGCTTCAAACTTTCTATAACGAGCTTCTTTGGAAATAAAGAAGCAGTTTTGTTATTTCTCATCTTCTTAATCTGTCAATTAGTAAATACTAAAATATTCGGCGATCGGGCCTAATGTTTGTGCCGGGAAGAATGACAAGGCAGCAACGATGACGATTACGAAGAATGTCATCACACCGAATGTAACCGTATCAGTCTTTAATGTACCCGCACTCTCCGGAGTGTACTTCTTGTTTGCCAAAAGACCTGCAATAGCTACCTGTCCGACAATTGGCAAATAACGTGAAATGATCAGTGCCAAACCGCAAGTGTAGTTCCAGAAATAGGTATTGTCGCCTAATCCTTCAAAACCGGAACCGTTGTTAGCAGAAGAAGAAGTATATTCATATAACATTTCACTGAAACCATGGAAACCAGGGTTGTTCAACCAGCCACCCTCGCTCTCTACGAATTCAGGGGCATATACCCATACGTAGGAAGAGATAGCCGTAAAGATCAAAATCACGAATGGGTGAGCCAACGAAACGATCGTTGCAATCTTCATTTCTCGGGCTTCTACCTTTTTACCTAAGAATTCCGGCGTACGTCCGACCATCAAACCGCTGATGAATACGGCTATAATCAAGAATGCATAGTAGTTCATGAAACCTACGCCGACACCACCAAACCATGTATTGATCTGCATGTTCAACATCTCCACCATACCAGAAAGAGGCATTGTACTGTCGTGCATACCGTTAACGGAACCATTAGAGGTGACGGTCGTAGTCACAGACCACAAAGCGGTTGCGCCCGGACCCAGACGGGTTTCCTTACCTTCCATAGCACCGCAAGACTGGTCAATACCCATCTCGTCGATTTTCGGGTTACCTGCCATCTCATAGTGAACGTTACAGAATACCCCCAAAAGATAAGCAAACAGCATCACACCATAGATCACATAACCTAACTTTTTACGTTTCAGATAAAATCCCAAAGCAAATACCAATGCCATCGGAATGATCAGAATAGACCAACATTCTACAATATTGGTCAGGTAAGTCGGGTTTTCCAATGGGTGAGAAGAGTTTACTCCGAAGTAACCACCACCATTCGTACCTAACTGTTTAATCGGAACGATTGCAGCTGTAGGACCTTGTGAAACAGTTTGTTCAGCTCCTTCCAATGTCGGGATTGTCATTTTGGAGTCAAAGCCCATCGGCGTACCTTGTATGATCAGGATGAAACCCACGATCAGAGACATCGGGAAAAGGATACGTGTACAGCTGATCACTAAATAGTGCCAGAAGTTGCCGATTGTTTTAGTTGTTTTGGCGGCCATCGACTTCATAATTCCAGCCATGGCAGCCATACCTGTTGCAGCAGTGATGAACTGGAACAACATGATGACGAACAACTGTGTAAAATAAGTCAAACCGCTTTCTCCGCTATAGTGCTGCAAGTTACAGTTAACCATGAAACTAATACACGTGTTGAACGCCAAATCTGGACTTTGTCCGCTGTTCCCATCAGGATTCAAAGGAAGATATCCTTGCGATACCAACAGGATCATACCCCAGAAGAACCAAAATACGTTTATAATAAGCAGAGATTTCAAGAATGCCTTCCAATCCATCTCTTCATTGGGGTTGATACCCGCCAGCTTGTAAATAAATCTTTCAATTGGAGCCATGAAACGCATGCAGTCGTTTCCCTCCTTATACACCTTGGCGATATGCTTTCCCAGCGGGTAACTGATAACCAGCAGCAGCAATATCTGCAATGCTACACCTAAAATTTCTGTATTCATCTTTTCACTTAAAAAAACTAATTACCATTAAAACTTTTCGGGCTTAATTAGGACATACATCAAATACCCGAAGATCAATAAGCAAAGTATAAACAGTGCTAAAAACATAATTTAATTCTCCTTTCTTACATTAAATTTTCTCAAACCAGTCCACACACTTGAAGAAAAACCAATAGCATGCTACACCGGTAGCACACAAGAACAAAAATGATAACGTATCTTCCATACTTGTCTTTTTTAATTGTTAATACTATTTATTTGTTTTCCACCCTACTATATGCCAAAGCTGTGCCAAAAAATCGAGTTCTTGCACAATGCATTGTTTATCAGTTATATAATCAAAAAATAATATTATTATGTAATATGCTCAATCCTTTTCAAAAGGAAAAAGATATTTTCATTTTGAAAAGGTATATAAAAAAGGCAAGCTGCCTGTTTTAGGTAAACCTACCGGGTATGCAAGAACAAAGTGTTCCACATTATAGTCCATAGGCTTCCATCTTCCTATAAAGTGTGGTTAAGGCTATCCCAAGAGGACGAGCAGCTTCGGGTTTGTATCCGTTAGTATGTTGGAGAACTTTCTGAATGTGGTGCTTTTCAACGCTGACTAGGTCCAATTCAATATTATTCCCCGTATTTTCAGATAATTGACATTTCCTTTCCATGGACATCGTTTTATGGCTGCCATATATTTTTTTTTATTACTTTTAATCTTACTGGTGTATTTAGATATCTGCCCTGCACAGGCAGGCTTCCAACAATCGAAATTTCTCTTTTTAGCTAAAATCATGTTATTGATTATAGGCAATTCGCAACTTTCGCTGATATATAAAATAGCATGTCCTTGAGCTGTTGTTTTCAATTGTTTTCTTAATGTGTTCCAAGCTTCTGTATCAGAAATAAAATATTGCGATGCGGTAGACTCCGTTTCATACACCAGTTTGTATTCATTCAGCACCAATTCATTTTCCTGATTTGTCTTCTTTTGAGGATAGCATAAATAGGCAATTCCTGTCAAAAGGATGATTCCTGTAAAAGTATTCAGCAGATATTTAAAATAATAATCATTTTCGAAGACATAGAATTCATTGATGCTACCACATATACATACGCTAGCCACTAACAGTAATATTACCGTTATCCGTTGCTTTAAAAATTTCATCCGCATATTCTTTTCCATTTGTATCCTAATTTTTGAAATCAAATCCTTTAAATAAGCCGTGAATAAATTATATCCACGGCTCAAAAAGAAAAAAACAATTCAAATCTTTACAGAATGAATGGAGAAAAAGATTTTGGTACACATAAAACAACTTTAATTGCAATAATATATAATATGAAACTCATATCCTTCTATGAGCAACCAAGTACTTCTTGCAAGGCCACCATTTTTCAATCCTGTTTTTCAAAATGAAAAAATACCCCAAAACACCAATCCAGCTTGTTACTAGTAACAGAACGATAATCTTGTTTTTGATCCTTTGAGGAACATCTTTTTTTATTAAATTGCTGATTGCCCATACAGAGGCAAGCGAGCCTAACTGATAAATAAAAAATACCATTTTGTTTCTTTGTTGTTCTACATTGTTTCTTATAGCAGACAACCGAAGATGAATATTAATGATACTTTCTTCGGAAATCTAAACTGATAAAGATAATGCCAAAATCAGACCAATTAGAAAACAACAAACATAAATCACTATATATCAATTGATTAAAAATATTAATTCTAAATTGAAAGTAAAAAAAACAACTAAAATGAAAAAGTGTTTTTCATTTTGGTAATATTACTTAGGCTTCCCTATTTGCAAACATCTGTTTATCAATGACAAATACAAATTGGTATGGATTTTGCTTTGTGTTGTATATAATATTTCAAATATGAGATTATTTATCATTTCGAATAGGTTGCCTGTAAAAGTTACACGTTCCTCCGATGGAAAATTTGTTTTTTCACGGAGCGAAGGAGGGCTGGCTACAGGTTTGAAGTCATTGGACGTTGATTGTGAAAAACATTGGATTGGTTGGCCTGGCGTCTGCGTAGAACAAAAGACGGAAAAAGATGACATTTGCAGTCAATTGGAAAAAAATAATTATCATCCGGTATTCTTATCCGACAGGCAGTATGAAAATTACTACGAAGGATATAGCAACAGTACCCTATGGCCCCTCTGTCATTACTTTTTTGCTTATACGTTATATAAAAAGAACTTTTGGGAATCATATAGGGAAGTCAATGCTGTTTTTTGTGAAGAGATATCTCGGATAGTTGAACCTAATGATTGGGTTTGGGTACAGGACTATCAGTTAATGCTGTTGCCGGGCATGCTCCGTGAGAAGTTTCCCAACCTTCATATCGGGTATTTCCACCATATTCCGTTCCCTTCACATGAACTTTTCCGGATTCTGCCCGAAAGGGTCGAGATCCTGAACGGACTTTTGGGAGCCGACTTTGTCGCTTTTCACATTCACGATTATATGCGTCATTTCATCAGTGCGACGGAACGCATCCTTCATAAGAATTTCAATCTGGATGAAGTTCAAATGAATGATCGTGTAACCCGTGTGGATGCATTACCGATGGGGATAAACTATGATCTTTATCACAATGTGATAGCTGATGACAAAGTCCACCACGCAGTAGAGAAAACACGACTTCTATTTGGAGATCATAAGTTAATCATATCGGTAGACCGACTGGATTACAGCAAAGGAATATTGCACCGTCTTTACGGATTCGCCTCTTTTTTGAAAAATCATCCGGAATATCACGGGAAAGTGACATTGGCGATGGTTATCGTCCCCTCTCGCGACCATGTAGGCAGTTATGCCGAATTGAAAACCAAAATAGACGAGGAGATCGGTTCTATCAATGGAACTTACTCTACCATGAATTGGACTCCGGTATGTTATTTTTATCACGGTTTCTCTTTTGAGGAATTGGTAGCGATGTATTATGTTGCCGATATAGCCTTGGTAACCCCTTTGCGCGATGGTATGAATCTTGTGGCAAAAGAGTATGTCGCTACCAAACAAGATAATCCGGGGGTACTCATTTTAAGTGAAATGGCCGGTGCTTCGGTTGAATTGTCTGATGCTTTATTGATTAATCCAAACGACACGGACCAGATCGAACAAGCCATTTGCCGTGCATTGAAAATGCCATTGGAGGAACAAAGAGAAAGGCTTCAGCGAATGCAAGCCATCCTTTCGGTTCAAACCGTAAACAAATGGGCTGCGGATTTCATGAGAGAATGGCGGCAGGCCGCAGAGAAAAACAAACGATTACAAAAGAAAAAGATCTCCGCACAAGACCAGAACGAAATCAAAACATTATATGACCAAGCGAAAAAGCGCTTGATTTTGCTGGATTACGACGGAACATTAACTGCATTCAAAAATCATCCGGAAGATGCAGCTCCAACACCTGCATTACGAGACCTGTTACAGCGTTTTTGTTCCGACTCTCGGAATCATGTAACCATTAATAGCGGGCGGGACCACTATACATTGGAGAAATGGCTGGGAGATCTTCCTCTGTCTTTTGCCGCCGAGCATGGTGCATTTTACAAGGAAAAAGGCGCATGGCATAAAAACATAGGCAATCGAGAGTGGGATTCGGAGCTATTGTTTATTCTAAATTTGTTTGTAAGCAAAACCCCGTACTCTCATCTTGAGACAAAAGAAGCTGCTCTTGCCTGGCATTATAGAGAATCGGACGCCTGGCTGGGAGAGCTGAGAGCGCAACAGCTAACAAAGGCTATAATGCCTGTTTGCCTGAGAAAGGGATTACAAATCATGCAGGGCAACAAAGTCGTGGAAATAAAATCTCCAGAATACACAAAAGGTTCGGAAGTAGATCGCCTATTATTGGCTTCCCGCTATGATTTTATACTAGCAATGGGAGATGACACGACGGATGAGGATATGTTCCGGGCTCTTCCAGTATCCGCCATAACAGTTAAAGTTGGAATTGTATCTGAAAAAGCCAAATACAATCTGTCCTCGCAGGAAGAAGTATTGCCTTTTTTGGAAGAACTGTCGGGTGAAGGTGTTAGTTACGGAACGACTTCCAGAAGCATAAAAGGTCAACTGAAAGCCACCGTTGATTTTTTTAAAGGATTGTGGACAAATAAAAAATAATTTTTATGGACAAGTTAAATTACGGAGTAATAGGAAATTGCTGCACAGCGGCTTTGATTTCGGATAAAGGCAGTATAGATTGGTTATGTTTCCCTAACTTCGACTCACCTTCCATCTTTGCGTCATTGCTCGATCGGGAGAAAGGGGGATATTTCGGCTTCGAGGTTTCTCCGGATTATCAAATATCGCAATCGTATGTTCCTCATACAAATATTCTTTCGACCAACTTCGTATCAGAAGAAAATGAATTTGCCGTTGTAGATTTCATGCCTTGTTACCATCTGAGCGATGCGAGCAATTGTTATCGTCCGGCAGAGATCTACCGATATATCCGCAGAATCAAAGGTACTCCCCGTTTTAAAATCAACTATGAGCCGGCTCCGGACTATGCCCGTGGAAAGACAATTTTCAACACGACCTCGGAATATATAGAGACCTACTCTACTTCTAACAGCAAAGATAGGCAATATCTTTATTCCTCACTACCTTTGCACAAGATCTTGGAACAGAAAGAAATCATACTGGCTAAGGACGAGTTCTTGCTACTTTCATATAACGAGAAAGTAATCCCCGTCAACATTGAGCGTGAGAAACTGGAATACTGCCGGACGCTGGTTTATTGGCTAAATTGGACTGACCGAACCAAGAAGTTTACGGTCTATAACGATGTCATTGAGCGAAGTCTCCTAGTTTTAAAATTGATGTCTTTTTATAATGGAGCCGTATTGGCGGCCATAAAAACTAACCTACCGGAAAAGATCGGAGAAGTCCGTAACTGGGATTATCGTTTTTGTTGGCTGCGCGACGCCTCCATGTCCATTGAAACTTTGTTCCAGATAGGCCATGTCGAAGCCGCAAGGCGGTTCATGAGATTTGTCCAGTCTACTTTTGTTTCTCAACACGATACTTACCAGATCATGTACGGTATTCGCGGAGAAAGAAAATTGACGGAAGTTATTCTGGGACATCTTTCCGGTTATAAGAACTCACGACCCGTTCGGATCGGTAATGATGCTTACCACCAGCTTCAAAATGACTCGTTCGGCTATTTAATGGACCTGATCTACCAATACTATCGTTTGATGCCCGGTACATTGGACGAGGTGGAAGATATGTGGGAAATGGTAAAAAGTATCCTGACGAATGTGATGATTGACTGGAAAAAACCAGACAAAGGCATTTGGGAGATTAGAGGAGAAGGACAGCATTTTGTTTCCTCCAAAGTTATGTGCTGGGTCGCATTAGACAGGGGAGCTCGTATTGCAGATTTATTAAACAAACCGACATACCGGAGACGTTGGTCGGAAGAAGCGGCCGTAATCAAAGAAAATGTCATGAAAAACGGTTGGAAAGAAGAGATGCAAAGTTTCTCGCAAGCCTACGGTAATTCCGACCTTGATGCGTCCTTGTTGTTAATGGAACCGTACGGATTTATCGATCCGAGAGACATACGCTACCATAAAACAGTGCAAGCGATAAAGAATGCGTTACTTTACAAAGGGTTGATGTACCGTTATAAATCTCATGATGATTTCGGACTTCCCTCTTCCGCCTTTACTATTTGTACGTTCTGGCTCATTCGTGCTCTTTATGTCATAGGAGAAAAAGAAGAAGCACGTAGTCTGTTTGAGGAAATGCTTCATAATTCAAATCACTTGGGACTTTTCAGTGAAGACATTGATTTTGAAACCAAGGAGCAACTGGGGAATTTTCCTCAAGCATATTCCCATTTGGCACTAGTCAATACCGCTATATTGTTTTCGGAAGAGGACATACGACTGTTTTTTAAATAAACCTTCTGTATCTCTTTCATTTTGGAAATATTTTTTCACTATGAAAGAGATTTTATTCTCTTTTTATAGGACAAAGCTCATAGATATCTCATTATTAAATAATTATATATCTTCGAACGCTATTGGCTCAAAAATTGCCAGCTCCTTGCAGTTAAATAGTGAATCAATATGGAAACGAATAATTTACTGGCCCCATTATTTTTTGTATTGATAAGGTTGATGGGAGGTGCGATTTTAAAATTCGGATTAAAAAAGATGCCTCTTCCTTACACGGTCGGGCTATTTGCCTTTGGATTATTGATCGGTACGTTTGACCGGATAGGCTGGTTGGAAAGCATTCCTATATTAAAATCATCGATCGATTTTGCCGGAAATGCTAATCCCGATATGATACTTTATATTTTTCTTCCGATCTTGATATTCGACGCTGCTTATGAACTGGACGTGCATATCTTTCGAAAAACATTGACAAATGCCACTATATTGTCCGTACCGGGTGTCATTATTGCGATGTTGCTGACGGCTGCCTTGATGATAGGGATCGGAACGTTCGCCCCTTCTTATGAAGGGTGGAACTGGACATTTGCATTGATGTTCGGAGCCTTGATAAGTGCGACAGACCCAGTGGCCATTGTCGCATTGTTGAAAGAGCTAGGCACCAGTAAACGTTTCTCGACGCTAGTGGATGCCGAGTCGATGCTAAACGATGGAACCGGTATTGTCCTTTTCATGCTGTTTTTCGGAGCCTATACCGCTACTGGTGTTTCGGATTCTCCCGTAGCGGACTTTATCATGGTCGTTGCCGGAGGAGCCCTGGTTGGTACGCTTTTGGCTTATTTGTGTATTCAATTTATCACAAATGTAAATGGAGACGAGATGCTTCAAAACAGCGTGATGATTCTTTCCGCTTATATGACTTTTGTCATAGCGCAAAATTATTTGGAAGTATCGGGAGTAAT
>OCAV01001559.1_pt1 | contig 14448 bp, 15 predicted proteins | sample 1538331 | NCBI WGS metagenome assembly OCAV01 (sample SAMEA2580297, study PRJEB22360) | human gut metagenome | biome: human gut; feature: human-associated habitat; material: faeces | place: Denmark | collected 2008/2010
GCGGTGTGTGCAGCGCCGCCTGCGGCAGAAGCTGCCGGGCTTGCAGTCTCGCTGCTGAACACAGCAGACGGAGTGGACTGTGCGCCGCCCATTGCATTGCTGATGCTGCTGCGCAGGTCGCTTGCGCTCTTGTTGTCAAAACCGGTAGCAACCACGGTCACACGCATCTCGTCCGAGAGGTTCTCGTCGAACGCAGTACCCCAGATGATGTTTGCATCGGGATGTGCGCTCTGGGTAATGAGACCTGCTGCGGTCTCCACATCTTCCAGACCGATGTCCGGGCTGGAAGTGATGTTGATGATCACGCCGTGTGCACCGGCAATGCTGGTCTCCAGCAGCGGAGAAGAAATGGCAGCCTTTGCGGCGTTCTCGGCCTTGCCTGCGCCCTTGGCACTGCCCACGCCCATGTGTGCGTAGCCGGCATCCTTCATGATGGAGCGCACGTCGGCGAAGTCCAGGTTGATGAAGGCAGGCACATTGATCAGAGCGGAAATGGACTCAACGCCCTGACGCAGCACGTTATCAGCTGCCTGGAAGGCATTCATCAGGGTGATCTTTTCCTGGCTGATCATCTTCAGGCGCTCATTGGGAATGACGATCAGACTGTCCACATGCATGAGCAGGTTTGCAATGCCCTGCTCTGCCAGACCCATCTTGCGCTTGCCCTCAAAGGAGAAGGGCTTGGTGACGATGCCAACGGTCAGGATGCCCAGATCATGTGCCACCTCGGCCACAACGGGTGCTGCACCGGTGCCGGTTCCGCCGCCCATACCGGCAGTGATAAACACCATCTGGGAACCCTTGAGCGCATTTGCGATCTCGTCCTTGCTCTCTTCAGCGGCGCGCTGGCCGATCTCGGGGTCTGCACCGGCACCGCGGCCCTTGGTCAGCTTGGAACCCAGCTGCACCTTGGTGGCAGCGTGGTTCTTGGCCAGAGCCTGCTGGTCGGTGTTCATTGCGATAAATTCGACGCCCTGCAGGCCGTCGCTGACCATGCGGTTGACAGCGTTGCCGCCGCCGCCGCCCACGCCGATCACCTTGATCGTCGTAACGTTTTCGTCCATTTCTTCATCGAGCATGAGTGCCATAACTTTGTCCTCCATCGGATTTTATCGTAAAACTGCGCATAGCGCACAGAAATTATCTGCTTACACTTATATAACTGTATCGTATCATCTTTTTGCCCTGAATGCAAGTCAATTTTGCTTTTTTGAAGGTGTTTTTTTCTCGCTGGCGCTTTCCCGCGGCATTTCCCGCTCAATTTGGGCACCAAGTTCCGCCAGCATCTGTGCAAAACCGGCATATCCGCGGTCGATGTAACCGGTGTCGGTAATGCGGCTCCGTCCCCTTGCCGCCAGCGCGGCCACCACCAGTGCCGCGCCTCCGCGCAGGTCCGCAGCCCGTGCACACGCGCCCTGCAGCTGCCGCACCGGCCGGATGTCCAGTGTGCGTCCCTGCACCTGCACAGCGGCTCCAAAAGCCGCAAAACCCTCTGCACAGCCGAATCTCCGCTCAAACACCACATCCTCGATGCTGCTGGCGCTGTCGGCGGCAAGCATGGCAGCAGCAAGCAGCGGCGCTGCGTCTGTTGCCAGTGCCGGATATACCCCGGTGAACACTCTGCCCGCGCCGTGCAGCGCGCCCAGCCGGGTAATGACCGCACTTTCCGGCCCTGTTTCTACCCTGCAGCCCATTTGTGCCAGAATTTCCAGCAGCGGTGCATAAGTCTCCGGCCTGCAGCCGGTCAGTTCCACCCGGCCTCCTGCCGCCGCGCAGGCACAGGCAAGGGTGGATGCCACGATGCGGTCGGCCATGGGCGCAAAGCTGCAGCTATACAGCATTCGTCTGCCCTGCACCCGGATGGTGCTGGTGCCCGCGCCCTGTACACAGCCGCCGCAGCGGTTCAGGAATGCTGCCAGATCGCTGATCTCCGGTTCTCGTGCGGCCCCGCGCAGGACCGTCTCGCCCTGCGCCGCAGCTGCTGCCAGAAGCAGGGTCTCGGTAGCACCCACGCTGGGGAACCCAAGTGTGATGTCCGCACCGTGCAGCCCGGCAGGCGCTGTCAGGATCAGCCTTTCCCCCTCCTCCCGGCAGTGCACGCCCATCTGCGCAAGGCCGGAAAGGTGCAGGTCCACCGGCCTTGCACCAATGCGGCACCCGCCGGGCAGCACCGTTTCCACCCGGCCAAGCCGTGCCAGAAGCGGTGCGCAGAACAAAATGGATGCCCGCATCCGCGCAGCGGCTTCCGGCGCAAGGCGGCAGGTGGAAGGCACGCCCTGCACCGTGATGTCGCTGCCCTGCCAGCGGGCCGTGCAGCCCGCACCCTGCAAAAGCTCCACGCTGGTGTCCACATCCGCAAGATGCGGCACCTGCAGAAAACGCACCGTGCCATTGCACAAAAGGGCCGCTGCCAGCAGCGGCAGCACGCTGTTTTTGGCTGCCGGGATGTGTACTGTGCCGTTCAGCGGCATGCCGCCTGTGATGATAAGATCTCCGCCCATGCAAAAAGCCCCCGTTCCGCAAAAGATACCTCATGCTATGCGGCGCGAAGGCTTTTTGTTTATTTTGTCTGCAGTTGTGCCATTTGTTTGTCCGGTCATTTGTAGCTGAACCGGCAGAGGATGCTGTCGTTTTATGGCAGGGAACGCCCGGTTTTATGTCTCCCCGCGGGACACCGACAGCACGATGCCCATTTCGCCCAGCAGCATCATCAGACTGGTGCCGCCGGAGGAAAAAAACGGCAGGCTGATGCCGGAACGGGGGGCCCGGTTTTGGGGGATGGTGTTGGTGACTACCGCCATATTCAGCACTGCCTGCAGGGCCACCTGCACCACAAAGCCCACTACCAGCAGCGCACCGAACCGATCCGGTGCATGCGCCGCCAGCGTGATGCCCCGCCACAGCAGCAGCGCAAACAGCAGGATCACCGCGCAGGCTCCCACAAAGCCAAGCTCCTCGCACAGGATGGAAAAGATGAAGTCGTTCTGCGGTTCGGGCACGAACAGGTGCTTCTGGCGGCTGCTGCCAAGGCCAAGGCCCGCCGCGCCCCCGGAGCCGATGGCATACAGGCTCTGGATGGTCTGGTGGCCGTCGCCCAGCGGGTCGGCAAAGGGGTCCAGCCATGAGCTGAGACGGCTGGCAGCGTAGGGCACAAGGTCCGGCATAATGATGATGGCAGCTCCAATGGCCGCTGCACCGCCCGCCCCGGCCAGCACGAACCACTTGAGGCCGGTGCCGCCCACGAACATGAGCACCGCGCCGATGCCCAAAATGAGCACGGTGCCGGAGAGGTGCGGTTCCAGCAGCATGAGCACCGCCACCGCTCCCAGCACCAGTGCAAAGGGCAGCACCCCCACCGCAAAGCTGCCCATGCGGTCGTGGTTGAGCGCAATGATATGCGCAAACACCAGCACCACCGCAAATTTGGCGATCTCGCTGGGCTGCAGTGTGCCCAGGCCCGGCAGCACCAGCCAGCGCTTGCAGCCGTTGTACTCCGGCATGAACAGCACCGCCGTCAGCAACACCATTGAAAGCGCCAGCAGCGGCCATGCCAGCTTGTGGTAAACATGGTAGTCCACCCGGCTTGCCACCCACATGGCCCCGATGCCCAGCGCAGCATACAGCAGCTGCGGCCGCAGGTAGGCAAAAGCATCGCCCCGCCGGTACAGCGCCACTGCACTGCTGGCACTGCCCAGCATTACAAGGCCAAAGCCCACCAGCGTGAGCACCAGCATCAGAAACGGCAGGTCCATGGCCGGCAGATGCCGCAGCGGCAGGCCGCGCTTTGCATGGGCAGCAGCTTTGTGCATCCGTATCACCTCCGTTCCTTTATTGTACGCGGCGGCGGTGCCGGTTAGTCATATCCCCAGCGCACCGGCGCATACATTCCATTTGAAAGAGAGGTGCCTGCCATGCCAAAACCGGAGCCGCGCCCCTTGCGCACCCTGCCGGAACGGGCATTCCATGCCCGGGCACGGCTGGTGGCCGCGTTGATGTGCTGCGTCTGCTTTGCGGGGCTTGCCGCGCGGCTGGCGTATCTGCAGCTGTTTTCAGACGACTGGTATACGAGCCGTGCCCTCGGCCAGCAATTGCGCGATACTGTGGTGCCTGCCGACCGGGGCCGTATCTACAGCGCCGACGGTGTACTGCTTGTCGCCAACAGCAGCTGCTGGACATTGCGGACCTCCCCGCGCGAGATGCCAGAGGAAAAGCTCAGCCTTGCCGCGCAGGGCCTTGCGGAAATATTGGAGCTGGACGAAGCGAAGCTGCTGGAAAAATTCAGTGACCGCACCTCCAACGACTGCCTTTTGCGCTACCGCGTGGAGCGCGACACCGCCGACCGCGTGCGGGATTTTTGTGAAGAGAACGGCATCACCGGCATCCGCATCAATCAGGACTCCAAGCGCTGGTACCCGGAGGGGGAATTTCTGGCCAGCGTGCTGGGCTTTACCAATGTTGACAACGCCGGTGTGAGCGGGCTGGAGCTGAAATACAACGATGTGCTCACCGGGCAGAATGGTGTGGTGCTCACCGCCGTCAATGCTTGGGGCTACACACTGGAGCAGAGCTACGAGACCGAAAAAGTGCCCTTGGAAGGCAGCGGCCTGCGGCTGACTGTCGATGCCAACATCCAGCATTACCTTGAAAACGCGCTGGATTATGCGGTCAAGGAGCATCATGTGGCGGCGCGCGCCGTGGGCATCGTGATGGACGTGAACACCGGGGCCGTGCTGGCCATGTCCACCACGCCCGCCTACGACTCGAACCAGCCGCGCGTGATCTACGATGCAGCCGCCCGCAAGGCCGTGGATGCCCTTACCGGCAGCAAGCGCGCTGCCGCCCTGCAGCTGGCCCAGCAGACCCAGTGGCGCAACAAGGCCGTCAGCGACCTGTACGAGCCGGGCAGCGTGTTCAAGCTCATCACCTGCGCCGCCGCGCTGGATGCCGGGGCTGTGAGCAAAAACTCCACCTTTTACTGCGGCGAGTCCATCTCGGTGGCGGGCACACGGTTCCACTGCGCCAACCACAAGCCACGGCAGCCAGACCGTGACCCAGGCGCTGGAAAATTCCTGCAACCAGAGCTTTATCCAGATCGGCGCGCGGCTGGGCAAGGAAGCCTTCTGCGATTACTTTGCCGCTTTCGGCCTGCGGGAGCCAACCGGGGTCGATCTGCCCGCCGAACCCAAAAAGAGTCTGTACTACACCGCCGACCGCATGGGGCCGGTGGAGCTGGCCTCCTGCGCCTTCGGCCAGAGCAGCAAGATCTCCTATATGGAAATGGCCGCAGCCGTGTGCGCTGTGGTGAACGGCGGCAGGCTGATGCAGCCTTATCTTGTCAGCGATATCCTGAACCCGGACGGCAGCATTCTGCAGCACACAGAGCCGGTGTGCAGGCGGCAGGTGATCAAACCGGAAACTTCTGAAACCATGCGTGAGATGATGGAAGCCGTGGTGCTCTACGGCGGCGGGCGCAATGCCCGCATCCAAGGCTACCGGGTGGGCGGCAAGAGCGGCACCAGCCAGAAGCTGGACAGCGCCGACGAAAAAGCCCGTATTGCCAGCTTTGTGGCCGTGGCTCCCATCGACGACCCGCAGTTTTTGTGTCTGGTGTGCTTGGACGAACCCCACAGCTGGACGACTGCCGGCGGCAGCCTTTCAGCCCCGGTGTGCGCCGAGGTGCTGGAACAGACGCTGGTGTACAAGGGCGTGCCCCGCGCCGTGGAACCGGAAACCGATACCGATCCCGCCCAGACCGCTGCCGACCTGCCCGCCGACGGTGACAGCTTTGACGGGGCGTAAGCAAAAAACGGCCCCGGAAAGGTCTTCCGACTTTCCCGGGGCTGCAATGTTTTTTGTTTAATTCTGCTGCGGCTGCTCGCGGAAGACGATCTCGCCGGTCTCGCTGTTCATGGACTCCACAATGGCAAGGCTCTCCAGCTGGATGCCCTTGCTGCGGATCAGCTCGCCGCCCTGCTGGAAGCCCTTTTCCACGGCAATGCCGATGCCCTCCACTGTGGCACCGGCCTCCTGGGCCAGATCCAGCAGGCCCATCAGGGCACAGCCGTTGGCAAGGAAATCGTCAATGATCAGCACATGGTCTTCCGGGGTGAGGAACTTTTTGGAGACGATCACATTGTAGATCTTTTTGTGGGTGAAGGACTGGATCTTGGTTTCGTAGTTGTTGTAGTCCAGATTGATGCTCATGGACTTTTTGGCAAATACCACCGGCACGTTGAACTCGCTGGCCACGATGGCTGCAATGCCAATGCCGCTGGCCTCGATGGTGAGCACCTTGTTGATGGGCTTGCCTGCAAACAGGCGCTTCCACTCCTTTGCCATCTCCCGGAACAGCGGAATGTCCATCTGGTGGTTGATAAAGCTATCCACCTTGAGCACATTGCCCTCGCGTACGATACCATCTTTGCGAATACGATCTTCCAGCATCTTCATAGTGCAGCAGTTCCTCCAACCTGATCTTTTCCATGCCCATGCGTTTGCAGCGCATATTTCTCTTTTTATTTCACTTAGTATACCGGATGCTCTTTCCTTTGGCAAGAGGTTTTCTTGATAAATTTATAGGTTTTCCGCTCTTGTACTTTTTACAGATTCGAGTATACTGTAGTTAATATAAGGTGTGTCCGGCATCTGTGCACCGGCACACAGGAGGGGAGAGCATATATGAAAACGGGTCTTGTGCTGGAAGGCGGTGCCATGCGCGGCATGTTTACCGCCGGTGTTCTGGATGTATTGATGGAGCATGGCATCGTGCTGGATGGTGCCATTGGCGTTTCGGCCGGTGCGGTGTTCGGCTGCAACTACAAGTCCCATCAGATCGGCCGTGTGATCCGCTACAACACCCAGTATTGCAACGATAAGCGCTACGCAAGCTTCGGCAACCTGCTGCGCACCGGCAACCTGTACAGTGAGCAGTTCTGCTACCACACCGTGCCGGAAAAGCTGGACGTGTTCGACGCAAAGGCATTTGCAGAGAACCCCATGGACTTTTTTGTGGTGTGCACCGATGTGCGTACCGGCGACCCCATCTATCACAAGTGCCGCACCGGCGATGCCGAGGATATCCAGTGGATGCAGGCATCCGCTTCCATGCCGCTGGCGGCCAAGATCGTAAAGATCGGCCATTATCAGCTGCTGGACGGCGGCATTGCCGATTCCATCCCCGTGCGGTTCTTCGAGTCCATCGGCTACAAACGCAACCTCATTGTGCTGACCCAGCCCAAGGGCTTTGTGAAAAAGAAGAACAAGATGCTGCCCGTCATCCGGGCACGCTACATGCGCTACCCCGCTTTCGTGGAAGCCGTTGCCGACCGTCACGAACGCTACAACGAAACGCTGGATCACATTGCCATGCTGGAGCAGACCGGCAAGGCGTTCGTCATCCGCCCGCCCATCCCGCTGGAGATCGGCTCTATGGAGCGCGATCCGGTCCAGCTGCGCCGCGTCTACGAGACCGGCCGTGCCGTTGCCGAAATTCAGGTGGATAAGATTGCCGCCTTTGTGAACGAATCCAAGGCTGCAGCGGAAGAGTAACGGCGGCACAAACAGATATCCTGCATGTGCATAGCCCCCACAGGGAAGCAGCTCTTTTGATCGAAGCGCAGGTGCGCAGCCAGAAGGTCTACATGTGATGTTTTCACGGCATCACGAAAATGTTAACGTCAACAAAATCATGGTATAGCAGCAGCCCCGGTGAACCTGACGGTCCATCGGGGCTGTTTTTGCGCCGTCTTCAACGACATCGCCGCAGCTGTTCGAATCCACCCGCCCGGTGAGTTTAGCCTTGTCGCAAAACAAAAACCTCAGCGTACTTTCATACGTTGAGGTTTTTTTGGTGGGCGCGGGTGGATGTCGCGAGCCGCGCATCTAAAAAAGCCCCGCAGGGGCTTTTTTGCCCTCCGGACTATTTGGCGGGCCGATGCTGTTCGAATCCACCCGCCCAATGAGTCTGGCTTTGCAGCAAAACAAAAACCTCAGCGTACTTTCATACGTTGAGGTTTTTTGGTGGAGCGAAGCAACCTAAATCCGAACCATTGCCCTCTGGGGCATCTTTGGCGGCAATCTCATCAAAAGTGATGGTTTTTGTGCCGTCTTTGTAGTTGAATGTAATCAAAACTTTTTCATCATAGAGATAAACGGCATTCACGAATGTATTGATAAGCGTTTCCCGGTGGCTTTTCACATTCGGGTCGAGCTTGCGGAACCGGGTCAGCCAGAACCGAACCTGATTTTCACTCAACCGAGGCCGAGCGATTTTTTCTTCGGCAATCCGAATCTCAAGTTCTTTCTGCTGGGCTTCCAGCTTTTCCAAACGCGATTTGGTGGAGTTGGTCAGCACACCTGCTTGAATGGCGTTCAGCATATTTTCAATGCCGTTCTCTACCTCGCGCATCTGCTTTTCCAGCAAAGGGAGCGTGGTGTTTTCCTGATCCTGCAGCTCCATCACTTCCGCAACGATGGCATCAATCACGGCATCGTCTTGAATCAGCTTCATGGTTTCAGCTATGACCAAATCTTCCAGCCACTCTTTACGGACGGTCTTTTTCTTGCAGGTCTTGAAACGCTTCGCGGTGGCGCACTTATAATAATGATGAACGACCTTGTTTCTACCCGTACCGCACTCGCCGAACATCATCGCGCCGCACATTCCGCAGAACAGCTTGGTGGTGAGCAAGTAATCGTCCTCGGCCTTGTGACGGGCAGGAGCGCGGCTGTTCTTTTTGATTTTCAGCTGCACTTCCTCAAACAAGTCCTTGTCCACGATGGCCGGGATACTGTCGGGCATCACAATGTCCTTGAAGTGGTTTTCTCCGATGTACCGTTTATTCGTCAGCAGCGTCTGAACACTGTTGTAGGTAAACTTCTGGTTGCGGTTGGTGGTCACGCCGCTGTCGTTCAGCCAGTTCATCAATTCTTTCATGGTCGCGCCATCGTTGTACCGCTGGAAGGCTTCTACCACAAAGGGAGCTTTCAGCGGATCGACTTGAAAGAACTTCTCCTCATCCACCTTAAAACCAATGGGAATCGTGCCGCCGTTGTACTTCCCCTTCAGAACATTCTCGGTCATGCCGCGCACGACCTTTTCAGAAAGTTCTGCGGAATAGTATTCAGCCATACCGGTGAGCATGCTCTTGACCATGATACCCGCTGGGCTGTCAGAGATAGGCTCCGTGGCAGACACCAGCTTGACATGATTCCGCTCCAACTGGTACTCATAGTGGGCCGAATCATAGCGATTTCGGGCAAAACGGTCAAGTTTCCAGACCAGCACGATGTCAAACAGCCGTTTTTCGCTGTCCTTGATCATCTGCTGGAAATCCGGGCGGTTGTCGGTTTTGGCGGAAAGGGCACGGTCAATGTAGTGCTTGACCACGGTAATGCCGTTCTTTTCGGCATAAGCCGTACATTCACGAATCTGGCCTTCAATGGATTCTTCGCGCTGGTTATCGCTGGAATAGCGAGCGTAGATTACGGCGGTCATGCGAACACCCCTTTCACTTCATTCTCCGCAGGCGGCGCACAAGGTCGGATGCACTGTACAGCACACGAGCCACCGACACGGCATCCTCGCCCACAATGTAGAACACCAAGTAGTTGTCCACCAGCATCTGCCGCAGTCCTTGGGTGCGCTCCGGCTCACTTTCCACGAGCGCACAGCGTTCCGGCAGGATGTCCAGCGACTGGATGGCTTCTGCAATACGATTATACTGCCCCATAGCCGTGTCAGGTTCCAGCAGGCGGTCAGCAATGTAGCTGTAAATCTGCTCCATATCACTGAGGGCTGCATGGGAAATTTTTACGTCATACTGCTTCATCTGTGCTGTTCCCTGAACTGTGCGAATGCGCTTGCGGCATCCACGGTATCACCGTTCTGAATTTCCTTAATGCCTACCTGCAAGGCTGCATGAAGCTGATCATCGGTCATGGTGTCAGCATTCAGAGCCGCAGGAGCTTTCGGCAGGGACAGAGAAAAGGGGATGCCGCCAGTCAGGGTGATCTGGCGCAGGTACATATCAATGGCGGTTGCCATCGGGATGCCGAGCTGCTTCAGCACATCCTCGGCCTGCTGCTTGACGGTAGGGTTCACACGGAGATTGAGCGTCATTGTTTTTTCCATGGTTATCACCTCGGATTTATTGTAACGTATTTTGCGTTGCAAGTCAATTCGAGGTGAACGCGCAAATGAAATTCTCCATATCGCACAATATATTCATCGTTAAATTGTTCAAAGCGCGGGATATTCACCCTCTATAATAAATTCTTGGAGTGTGCCTAGCTTTTGCTGAGTAGTAAGTTTGAATATTATCTCTCTTGGCTGCGACCATGGCAGACTGGAAGTTTAACCTTCAATAAACTATTTACTGTACAATTCTTTTAGAATACACCAAAGATTCATTATCACACCAACGCCACCAACAAGTGCAATGAGAATCCCTGCAACTACTGTAAGGCGAACATTTTGATTAAAGGCATACCATAAAAAATTAGTGTCCGCACAAAGTATAAGCAAAATTCCAACAATAAATATGCTTACCGATACGATTGCTGTAAGAATTTTTTTCATGTTACACTCTCCTTTGTGTATCACTGTTATTCTCCGAGAAAGTTCGACTCACATCCCTATGATAGTGAACACATCATTCGTTTCAAAACACTTTGCTGCCCAAGGAACTGCTTCTGCAATAATCTCTTTGCAAGTACATCCATCCGATTGACTTTTTGTTAAAATATTATCCCATTGTACTTTTGTAACGATTGTTATTCCATAAAAGTCAAACTCTGGAATCACTTCAAGAATCAGATCTGAAACATGGCGGCTATTCCATACTTCATCACTGATGCTAATAGATGTGTCAAGCCAGCACTTGTCATGATACTGCCCTTGTTGAAATTCCAAGTAGCAGCTGCTGTGTGAGGCTTTTCTTTGATCTTCGTCAATAAAATACTTCAAATTAGTTCACCCGTATTAGCAGATAGCTGTGGTCATCGCTATGTACTACAAGCGGAAAAGTTATATCAAATCCCATTGATCGTTAGCAATTCAACCCATCACAGTAACCATCTGGAAGTATTGATACTGATATTCGTCTTCTAATACAGCCTGCATCTCTTCCATGTATAACGGGTCTTTCAACAGTTTGAGATGAAATGCTCGCTCTCTCCAAAGTCGGACTCCAATTTCAGGGAAAAGATATTCCGTTCCCAGTTGCAAGTCCTTTTCGTTGCAAACAACGTTGTCCTTTTTCATTAAGCTATCAATAATACACTCGGCGGTTGTATTAAACATATCCAGCCCGAACAATTTTATTGATGCCACTTTAGACAACTCTCTCTGGATGCCGATTTCAGTAGCTTTTCCGTTCCGATACTGCACCAGAAAGAACGAATCATTATCCATATATCGTCCTGTTATCAAATTAGGATCACCAGTTTCAGCACAACGCTCCATTTGCATTGCTTCATCAGAAGAATTCGACCACTGTTTCTTCATTTGTAGAAGAGCATTTTCTAGCTCATCTGGTGCCATACCTAATTTTAATTGTCCAATTCCAATATGTGGTATAATAATTATCTCTTTCATAACAAAACCTTATACCAAAAAGGTAAACCACACAAATGCAGCAGTTGCACATATCATCAGAACCAGTAGTATCGTACTTGCAAGTTTCTTCTCAATGGAAACTTTCTGATTTTCGCATAGGACAATCTGCTGAAGATTGTGAAATTCGGCTTCGCTGACATTTCCATTTAATGCTTTCCATGCAGTGCAGCGATCTGTAACCAGCAAAAAATCGGACAGCATTTCCATAAAGATGACAGCGAAAAATGCCAGAGAAAAGAACCACATCCCATTCCATTGAAGTTCTGTCAACACCCTCTGAAGGCTTGAAGGCTTTAATGACACTAACGAAATAATGTAAATCAACGTGTTGCAGAATTCTCTTGCTAATGGCCCTTTTTGTTTAAGAAAATCCATTTTCAACCCTTTCCTTACAAACGGAGTGACTTAACCACCAATAGCCTGATAGTAATCCGTTTTAGAACGAATCAAAGAACCGTTTGACTTGTATTCTTTGACAGTTTGATGGTAGCAATATTTTCGAAATATGTGTTCTATTTTTTCTGCATTGGAATCACCTCATATCAAGTTTGAATTCATATTCTATGCGTCAAATTGTGACTGATTTCAATGATTTTTTTGGTGATGACTAAGATGTTTTATTTAGCTCATTTCGTCCGATGCGGTAAATCTTCTTGTCTTGTTCTCCTACTTCAACAATAAGTTCATTTTTATTGTGATGAACTATTACTGGAATATAGCTATCGGAATTTTCCACCATCAAACATGTGACTCCATTCGTCCATTCACTGTTCAATTCCTTTGATAGCATGGAAATGATTTCTTCTTTCGTCATTTTGATTAATGAATAACCTCCATTTTGTACACTCCCCCAGGAGCTTTTGCTTAGTCAACGTTGCTCACACTGCGTTTGTGACAGCTTTTTTGAAAAAAGTTCAAAATCTTGTCAGCTTTGGACGCTTCAACGAAAAAGTGTCCACACATTTGTAAATAATTACAAGCGTGTGGGCAAAAATTCAGCCAGTTAGGAAATGCTCTCTGCAATTTTTAGAATCTCTTCACGCGGTATCTTTCCAATGATCGTATGTGATATGCCATCTTTCTCCCATACTAGCACATATCTTGTACGGCCTCCGCTATTGTTTGTTCCGAGTGTGGCATCGGCTGTTCCAACTTAACCTCGTTCTAAATAAACCGTCTGGCGGTATCTAACTGATTAACATTTCAACAAAGAAGCTGTGGTTGGAGCCTCCAATATTGAGCAATCCATTTTCTTTCCACTGCATCATAGGGATAACCGGAATTCCCCAGCATCTCTTTTATTCAGGATTTTTCTACTGAAATCCGGATTCCAAATCCTCCCTCTGAGTATGCAATGCTTATCCATGTTTCATCTTTTCTTAGCAAAACGCCTGTCGAAACGCTTTCTGAAGCCGATGCCTCTTCAGCGTATCCTAAGGTTTTCAATTGGTCAATATATTTTTGTATTTCTTCTTCAGAGATATTATTATAAAAGATTGCATAATACCCAGCATTAGAACCATCCAATATATATTCTATCGTTCCACTTTCCGGCTCACAAATAAGCCTAGTGTATTCATTATCCGGCCAAACTGAAGTATAAATACATTTTACATCAGACGGATTGGTTCCTCCATGTGTAGCAAATTTTCCCTGACCTGAAAAACGAATGCAAAGAAAGACCAATATCAAAACTATAAAGGCAACCGCCATACTGCTAAAAAATTCCAATTTCTTATTCATTTGGCTTGCTCCATAATTCAAACGTACAAAGCCACGATTCTTTTCTTTCGACTCTAAAGAATCGTGGCTTTTATACCCATTATCTAATGCTTTTATTACGGAATCGTGATGTCGTAGGAAATGGAGAACTGGCCACCGTTTGCCAAAGCATTCAATGCTACAGCAGTTCCAGAAACAAATACTGTACCGCTTGTTCCGCTACTAGCTTTCCTACCGGTATCCACATCTGTACTAATCGTTTCGTCCCCGGTTGCGACTTCAGAGAAGTATTTACTTGTCGATTGGCCATTCATGGTAAGTTTGACATTTCCTGTCATACCTGTAAATTCCGGCTTTGGCGATGAGTACCACGGAACGTAAAGTTCAACATGAACCTGTACGCCATCATTCTTATCATAGGTTGCGTAGGAATTAACCCGAACGTTAGCAATTCCTACCTGCATAGCCATGCCAGGTTCCAAGCACTCGCTTAGAGGTGCATCATACCTTCCAATAACAACAGGTTGTTCGTCATCCGTTGGGGCCGCTGCAAAAGCAGAGATAGAACAAAGCGAAAAGACCATAACCACCGCCATACAAAGCGCAAGCAATCTTTTCTTCAAGGTCATTTTGAGTCATCTCCTTTTATTTTTGCATAAAATGTGACAGCATATCGAATAAGGTACTTTGCAATCACAAGAAAAGCAATCGCCATGACTGTTGCTGTCGATACAATTGTCAAGATTTCCGGTACGCTAAATTTCATAAATGTACCTCAACTCATGCTCAACTTGTTTTCAAGGAAATTATCTGCATTGGAATCACCTCCATCACGGTTTTCATTTTAGATGTTGATAATAGCAAAGCACAAATAGAAAAAAACCCACAATATTGTAGCAAGACGGAGAAAAAATGTCACCAAAACGGTGTAAGCGCAAAGCAGGGATTGGTTCTTGATCTCTGTTGTGAGAGTTCACAAACGTCCGGGATGCTGTTGCCGGAAGGATGCTTTCTTCAATTTTTTTCCAGAATTCTCTGCAAATAGCGGGCTGTTTATGCTTCTTGAGAATCCATCTAGTGAATACCGACACCCTCCATGATCTTTTCTA
>OCAV01001560.1_pt1 | contig 14435 bp, 20 predicted proteins | sample 1538331 | NCBI WGS metagenome assembly OCAV01 (sample SAMEA2580297, study PRJEB22360) | human gut metagenome | biome: human gut; feature: human-associated habitat; material: faeces | place: Denmark | collected 2008/2010
TACGCTATCGACTACACGCTGAACCGCATTGCGTGGGCTGGCGATGACGAGACGGGCTTGCAGGGTGTTCTCTCCTCCGGCAATGACGTGCCGCTGTACGTCATCCCTGCTGGTGCCAGCGGCAAGACCGACTGGAACAGCAAGACCGCCGAGGAAATCATGGTGGACATCAACGGTATGCAGAAGTACACCGCCCGCATCACCAAGAATGTGGAGCGCCCGGACACCCTCTGTCTGCCCGATGATGTGTTTATCGACATCAGCACCCGCCAGATTCCGAACACCGGCTACACGGTGGCCAAGTTCATCATGGAGAACGCTCCGTATCTGAAGCGCATCGTTCCCGCGTCCGAACTGGCCGCTGACAGCGACATCAACCCCTACGATGTCAACTGCGCGTTCATGTTCAAGAAAGACCCGGACAAGTTCACGTTCGAGCAACCCTTGATGTTCTACCAGTACCCGGTTCAGCCGAAGAATCTGGAAATTACTGTTCCCTGCGAAGCCCGCACCGGCGGTATCATGATTTACTTCCCGCTGTCCATGCTGATCGCCAAGGGCGTATAAGAGAGGAGAAGCGCCATGAAAATCATCAACAAGACCGGCAAGGTTGTCGGTATCGGTTCCTTGACCCTGCTGCCCGACGGGAGCGGTGAACTGCCCGTGTCTTTCGGCAACAACCCTATCATTGCGGACATGGTTCGCAACGGTGAGTTGGCTTTTGACACCGAGGATGTCAAGGTGCAGGCAGATGCCGAAGCTGCCAAGGCGGCAAAGGTGCATTTCTGCCGAAGAAGCGCAGAAGAAAGACGCTGCCCCTGCGGCTGAAAGCGCAGCAACCACGGTGAACGTGGTAAATGTGGCCCCGTCTGCTGTTCCTGCCAAGAAAGGCAAAAAGGCTGCGGCCACGGAGGACTAACGATGACCGAGGTACAGCAAGCCGAGATTTTGGAAACCATACGTCTGATCGCCCCGGAGTTTTCCGAGGACGAGAAATGCACCGATGAATTCGTCGGAAAGTTTATCAAGCTGTCTGCGCCCCTCGTGAGCGCCGAGCGGTTCGGTGAGTATTACATCCAAGCGATGGCGTACCTCACCGCCCACAGGATGAAGATGGCAGGGTATGGCGATACAAGCCTTGGTTCTCTTGCGCAGACCGGCCGACTTGCCAGCGTGACAGAGGGCGGCGAGAGTATTTCGTTCGGCTCTACCACAGCATCCTCCGGCGGGGCGAACACTGACGCAGAGTATTTGCTTACCTCTTATGGCGCTCAGTTTTTGGCTCTCAGAAACCTTGCTATCACGCCGATTATGATTCGGCACTGATGAAAGGAAAGGCGACCAATGGCAAACAACATCACAGTTGGGGTAAACCTCACGCCCGAAGCGCGAGCGTATTTTGCCCAGTTGCAGGAGTTGGCAGATAAAAAAGTCTGCGTCGGATTCCAAGTAGGCAAAGATGATTATGAGGATGGAACACCGCTTGTGGAAGTCGCTTTTTGTAACGAGTTCGGTACGCTGAATGAGGACGGTTCGGTTCATTCGCCGAGCCGTCCTTTTATGCGGCAATCCGTAGAGAACCATGTGGACGAGATAACGCAAGCCTGCGGTGCTGCGGCAAAAGCTGTCGGCTCCGGGCAAATGAGCGCCCAACAGGCGTTGTCCTCGATAGGCGATATGCTGGTAGGCGTAACGCAGAATGAGATCCGCGACGGTGAGTTTGAGCCGAACGCACCGTCCACCATCCGCAAGAAAGGCTCGTCAAAGCCGCTGATTGACAGCAGCCATATGCGCCAGTCGGTTCATTTCTTCATCAAGGAGGCTGACGAATAGTGGATATTTTCAAGAGAAAATATAAGCTGCGGCGGTACGCCAAGCAGGAGTTTGTCGGCGGGTACGCCAAGAGCAGCTACACAGAATCGGAAATCAAGCTGGATGTCCAGCCAGCTGGTGATGACGTGGAAGTTACGGCAGAGGGCCGCCGCGCTTACAAAAAGCTGACGGTCTACTGCGATTCGGAACTTCGTATTGACGACCAGCAGAAAGGCACAAAGGCCGATTTGATTCTCGTGGATGGCGTGTGGTATACCTGCACGTCCTGCCAAAAGTGGAGAAACACGATTCTTGCGCACTGGCAAGCCAGCTTCTCCGCCGTTCCTGAGACAGAAATGCAGAGGTAAACATGAATACACTTGAAGCGCAAAAGGCCGTCATAGAGCTTCTCTCGCTGGTGTACAGCAAAGCAGCAGTAGTCGTTGGCGGGCAGAACGCACCGATGCCGAGTGTTCCGTATGTCGTTGTTTCGTTTGGGGCTGCGACAAAGGCCCCGGGCCAGTCTGCGTTCCTCAACGTCGTGGACGGCAAAGAGGTTCACACGTTCCTTATGCAGTTTACTTGCACGGTGGAATTGGTGACCCTCGGCACACCGCAGGGGGACGGAATGCAGCCGCTCAACACAGCGGTGGCAGACCTCATGCAGCTTGGCTTGTTCCTCAACAGCGAGTATGCAGGGGATTTCATGTACGACAACGACATCGACGTTTCCACGAGCGGAGATTGTCTGCCTATCGTAAATCTGCGGAACGGTGTGTCTGTTCCGTTCCGCGCCCAGCAGACGCTCACAGTCAGCTTTTATCAGACCTTGGAAGATATGGCCTTGATACGCAGCCCCGGAACTCCGTACACGCAGACGGATAGCGGTGCTGACGCGGGCCTTGCACAAGAAGAAGCCGGGTATTTTACCGGTGCAAAAATCGAATATAAGGAGTGAGAGTTTTGAATTCTTTGAATGTCGAAAACATCGTTGATGTTCAGATCAGCGTTTCCAAGACCGTCGCGTCTGCAACGCGGTTCGGCCATATGCTGATTATCTGCCCCGCACCGAAAACTCCCGGCAGCGCCAGTACGCCCCCGGTCGGTGCCTATTCCGCCTTGACCGCACTGGAAGAACTGGAAACGGCAGGCTTTACCGATGCCGACCCCGTGTACGGCGCGATGCAGATGGTGCTGAAAGCAAACAAGCTGCCGGACATCGTCTACGTCGCCGTCCAGCAGAACACCAGTTCCGGCGTGGAGAAAATCTCTGAAACGCTCCAGCGCGCGCTGGATTACACCAACGACTTTTGGGGCATCTGCCCGGTGGGCATTTCCAACTCCGATTTGCAGGCGCTCTCGGAAGCCAACGAAGCCGTTACCCTTGGCACGATGCTTTTTGTCGGCACTACGGCCATTGGTGACAAGGTGATTTCCGGCGACCCGGAACGTACCCGCGTGTTCCATCAGACGCAGGGCACCGACTACGCCAATGTGGGCGAAGCCTCTGCCGTCCTCGCGCTTGACCCGGGTTCTGCCACGTTCCAGTATCAGAACATCCCCGGGCTGGCGAGCCAGTCGCTCACGCAGAGCGAAATCATGGCTATGGACAAAATCAACACCGCCTGCTATGTCAACCTGTACGGCAACAACGTCACCTACGGCGGCAAGACGTGCAGCGGCGAGTGGGCCGATGTGGTGCTGTTCAAGGATTGGCTCGTTGACCGCATCCAGCGCAAGGTCGCAGAACTGTTCATCAAAATGGACAAGGTGCCGTTCACCGACACCGGCATTTCGATGATTCAGTCCTGCATGATTTCTGCGCTGGAGGAGGGCCGCTCCGCTGGCGGCATTGCCGATGACGAGGTGCAGGGTGATGTGACTATCCCGGGCTATACCACCGCCGTGCCGCGCGGTTCTTCGCTGGAAGAAGCGAAGCGTCACCAGCGCGTGTTGGAGAACTGCACCTTTGAGGCTCGTTTGGCTGGCGCTATCCACAATGTCGCGGTACGCGGCACGCTGGCTTCGTAAAGGAGATGTGAGCAATGAATAAGACGAAAGTTAAAACCTATGCGTCCGACCGCGTGAAGTGCATCCTCGACAACAGTCACGTCGCCAGCGGCCTGACGAAAGATTCGTTCATCAAGATTACCCCGTCGGGCGGCGGCACATCCTACACCTCCGGCGCTTACGGCGAGGTCGTCCGCAGTATGGACCCCAGCCGCATGTACGAAGTCGAGGTTGTGACCGACTACGGCAGCCCCACGGACGAGTGGCTGATGAACCGCTACAAGCGTGACCGCGACACCTACGACGGGATGTTCGACATGATGATTCGTGACCTCGGCAGTAACCCGCTGTTCAAGGGGCAGGGATGCAGCATTGCCAACATCCCCGAGAACGGGTACAGCAGCACCGCCGCCACGCACACTTGGAAAATCCTTGTTGCCTACGGCGACTACGACACCTAATAGGAGGGCGTTATGCAGCTTAAAAAGCAGTTTCGCCCGGTGCCGTATGAGGTGGCGGGCATCCAGTACCAGATTCATCCGTTCGCGGCTATGGACTCCGTGGCCGTCTGCGGTACGTTGATGGTGCTTTTAGTGCCGGTCTTGCAGTTGTTCGTTCCGGCGATGCAGCAGTACATCGACTCCGTAAAGGGCAAGGACGACGAGGACATCAACTTTGAAAAGGCCGTTGGCAATATCTCTATCGACAACCTCGCCCATGCCATCAACGGCCTGTCGGGCGAAAACCTGCAAAAGCTGTTCACGGATCTGCTGCTGGCCTATGGCAACATCACGTTCGTGGACGATGACGAGGTAGACCGCGAGAAGCGCTACAAGGTGCTGAACCTTGATTACTTCAACGAGATTTTCTGCCAAGACCTCGGGAGCGCCGTGCGCCTTAGCGTCAAGGTGCTGACGGTGAACTTCGGAAATTTTTTCGATGGTCTCGGCATCCCATTTGGCTCTCTCATGGATGCCGTCAAGGAGAAGCATTCGCAGAGTACGGAGAGTTTGACGCAGCCGCTTTCGGCAGCGATTTAGAACTGAAAATGTACGCGCTGATTTCAGCGGGCAAGGCCACGATGTATGAGTTGAAAAACTGCTACACCTTGGATGAAGCACTGAAGCTGTACGCGCTGTACGACATGGCACAGGACATCGAATATCAGCGCAGCAAGCGTCAAGAGGGGGAGTGAGTAGCAAGTGGCAGCGAGCACAATGGTTCTGTCTGACCTCGTCAACGTCGTTCGCTTTATGATTGACAAGGCAAGCCAGGCCGCGACCGATTCGGAAGTCAAGAAAATGCAGGAAACTGCGGAAAAGGGCAGCGAACACAAGATTCACCCGCACCTCGACGAGAAATCGTCCAACGAAGCGCTGAGTGAGTTGGGCAAGCTGAAATCACAGGCTACAAAGCTGCTCTCTTTTATCGGCATCACGGTCAGCTTGACGAAGATGAACCAAATCGTCGAGTCGTTCAGCGAGGTCAACGACAAAATCAAGTATGCGTCGGACGGCCTTGAAGACCAACAGGCGATACAGGACAAGATTTTGCAGTCGGCCAATGAGTGCCGCACCAGCTACGAGGAGTTCGGCACCTATGTTGCGGATCTCTCGTCGCAGAGCAAAGATTTGTTCCCAATCGACGATGCGCGGGAATTTGCAAAGCTGCTCTCGCAGAACGAAACCGTCGCGGGCAAGGCAAGCAATTTGAGCAACGTGCAGACGATGCTCAAAAGCGTGTTCTCCACGGGCAAGGTTTCCAGCACTGTGTTTGCGCAGCTGAAGAAGACGGCCCCGGAAGTTGTAGACGTTCTCTCCGAGGGACTGGGCAAAACCGAAAAGCAGCTGGAATCTATGGCTGCTGGCGGCACGCTCACGGCTAAGAGCGTGAAAGAAGCCTACACGAAAGCGGCAGACTCCATCAGCAAAAAGTACGAGGATACCGCAGCGAGCGTGAGCGACGCGCTGACGATTATCAGCAACCGATTCGGTAAGAAAATTACCGATATGAACGAGAAGTTCAAAATCACAGAAACCGTGGCTAAGGTCATGCTAAAGGGCTTCGGTGCCGTGGAAAAGGTGCTTGGCCTTATCGAATCCGGCCTTGACAAAATCTCGAGTGCCGTAGGTGGCACAGAGAATATGTTGAAGCTGCTGGCGTTGGCCGTCGCGGCCATTTTCACAGCATGGAAAGGGCCTACGATTATCAGCGGCATAAAGAAGATTCTTTCGCTCCTAAACCCGGCTGGCGCAAAAATCGCGCTTATAGCGGGGGCAATCCTCGCGGTGTTCCTGCTGGTCGAGGACTTCGTTTCGTTCTTGCAGGGTAAGGACTCCGTCTTCGCGGATCTGCTTGAGGGCGCCGGCATAGATGCCGACGAAGCCCGAGAAAAAATCTTGGGCTTTTTCAGCGACTTGAAGCAGAAAGCGCAGGATGTCCTAAAAGCCGTAGGCCAGTGGTGGGAAGAAAATAAGAGCAAGGTGCAGGCGGTACTCCAAACGATATGGAACGTCGTGCAGCAGGTGTTCAACTTCATCTACCAGCTGGTCGGCAAAGTCGTCGGCAAGTGCAAGGCGTGGTGGTCTGAATACGGCGACTCTGTAGTTGCCGTTGTGATGTGGATTTGGCAGCGGATACAGGCTGTCTTTGAGGGCATCTCGCAGTTCGTGGCTCTTATCATAGCGGGCATGAAGCTGTTTTGGTCGGAATATGGCGATTCTATCGTCGATGCGATTAGTGCAGCCGTAGACATCGTGATGACGATTTTCGGCGGCCTGTTCGAGTTCATCTCAAAAATAATCAACGGCGACACAGCCGGAGCCTTTGAGTCGCTGAAAGATACCGCAGACAAGGTCGTGCAGGACATCAACCGCTTTTTCCAAGATGCGTTCGGAATCGACATTCTCGGCGCAATTAACGATTTTGTGGATTCTGCAAAGGGCGTTCTTGGAGATTTGTTCGGCTGGATAAACCAAAACTTCCCGTCGCTGAGCGGTTTGGTAGATGGCGTGTCCAGCTTCTTCGGTGTTGAGCCTACGACGAAAACGAAAACGGCCACGCTCGGGAACACGGTTTCTGCGGGCAAGACCACGAACACGAACAACAATTCGGTGGAGCAGCACATTCAAAATACGTTCTACTGCACCGACAAGGATATGGCCACTAAGGCCGGGGGAGCAATCAAGACCAGCAGCAAGAACGCTGCGGACGAGCTTGCGAACCAGATGGCCCACACGGGGAGGTGATGTCGCATGGGAGTGAGGGCTTCGTCACCCGCCAGCCTTGGCGGTATAGAGTTTGACTCCGTAAAAACCAAGGATGAACAGCTTAGTGCAGAGGTGCCGGAGTACGCCACGGAAAGCGGCTACACGACAAGCGACGACATCATCGTAAAAGCAACTACGCTGACCGTGACGGCGACCATTGCCAACCGCCCTGTGACGTGGTACGGCCGCCACGGTTCATCCGCAAACCGGGTAGCAGAAGTCACGCGCCAGCTTCGCAAGCTGTTTGTCAGCAGGAAGCTGGTGACCTACATTGCGAACGGCGACACATGGGAGAATATGGCCCTGTCGGGTCTGAAAATCCCGGATGATGCCGAGAGCGGCGATTCTGTGACAGTTGAATTTTCGCTTACCCAAGTAACCGTGACGGAGAAGAAAACGGCCCTTGTGGTCGTATCTTTCCCACGCGGCGGCACCACGAAAACCAACGCGGGCAGCGTATCCACCAAAAAGACCACGAGCAAGACCGCAAGTTCTAAGTCCAGCTCGTCGAGCAGCAGTAGCAGCAAGGGCAGTTCGATAGCCAAGGGAATGCTCAACAGGGTTTCTAAGTTGTTCTAAGGGGGCAGACATGGATTATTACAAAATCATCCTGCCAACCGGGCAGAACGACTACCTTTGCCGCACAATGCTCGACGGTGAGTTGTGTGTGCTGCACCTCTCATACAACAGCACAGGTGACTTTTGGACGATAGGCTTCTGTAACGACGAGGGAGAGCCTATCGTGGACGGTATACGCCTAGTGCCTAACTTTCCATTGAACGTGTGGTACACGTCGTACAGCGTGCCGCAGGGGGCGCTCGTGGTGCTCTCAACGGAGGCCAGAATCACGCGGTATTCTTTCGATGACGGGAGCGCTTCGCTGTGCTATATCCCGACAGGGGAGTTGCTGGAATGAAAAATTTCAAGAGAGCGTACAGGCTCATAGCCGGAACGACCGGCACGATGGGATTTGAAATCGGCGCGCCGGATGTCGTGACGGGAAGATCGCTTCGCATCAACTTCGAGGTGGAGCGCGGTGACAGCGAATCGAACAACACGGCCACCATAAAAATCTACAACCTGTCGCCGCAGTCGCTTGCGGTGCTGGAGCAAATCAACTGCGTCGTGGATCTGCAAGCCGGGTACGACGGCGATATGGCTACTATCATACAGGGAACGGTCAGTCATATTGATTCCGCGCACGAGGGCGCTGATACATGTACGGAAATCAGCATCGTTGACGGCCTTGTGGCGACACGAGATACCAACGTCAGCGTTTCGTACCGTGGCAGTGTGAACGGCAAGAAGATTCTTACCTGCTTGGGGCCGATGCCGCCGCCAGTATGGGATGTGCGATTCTGTTCAGCCCGAGTTGTACGTTTCCGTCGTTCAAGAATTTCAGCTTCGTGGGAAGCGCGACAACGCTGTTCCATCAGGTGTGTGGCGCAAGCAACACGAACTTTTCCATTCAAAACGGGGTCGTGCAGGTCTGCGCGGCCAATGAGGCCATTACGGCTATGGCCTATGTCCTCAGCGCCGAGACGGGACTTATCGGCTAACCCGAGCGGCTGTATGATAACGCATCCACGTCCAACAGCCAAAATGCCAACACGACGAAAAGAAAAACACAAACCGGGTGGAAGGTCACGTTTTTGATGAACGGCCACATCCAGGCGAACGACTACGTCATGCTTTCGAGTAAGCTGGCGACCGGCGCTTTCCGTGTCTCGAAAATCGACACGAAAGGGGATAGCGAGGGCAGCGGTGAAGATTCTTGGGTGTGCGTCGCTGAATTATTGGAGGTGAAATAATGGCCCAGCGCCTTTTCGACGAGATAAAACGTCTGATAGACGATACTCTGTCCGGGGTACATACGGCTATGCCCGGCACCATCACCTCGGCAAACGGTATGACCGCATCGGTTAAGCCGTCTGTGACCTTTAGGACAGCCGACGGAAAGAGCATGGCGTACCCGAGTATTTCGGGCTGCCCCATCGTTTTGCCGATGTCCGCAAATGGCAAGATAGGCGTGGCGTTCCCGGTGTCTGCCGGGGATGCCTGTCTTATTGTCTGCTGCGAAAGCACCCTGTCGCAATGGCAGAGCGGCAATTACACAAGCGGCCTGCGGTTTGGCCTGTCCAATGCAATCTGCGTTCCATGCCTGTTGAAGTCTGCGCCCGCTGCGGTGTCCAAGGCTAAGGCCAAGAACGCGGCAATCCTGTTTTCCGAGGAGAACGAAATCCTCGCAGGAAAGGACGAGATTCACGTCAAATTCAAGGATACGGTCAACGTCAAAATCGACGACGACGGCATCGTTGGAGACGTGAACAAGATTGCCAAGGCGTCGGTCAAGGAAGATGAAATTCTCGCAAGTCTGAACGACACCACTAAGGTGTCCATCAAGAAAAACGAGGTCACGGCGGAAGCTGGAGACGAGGACCACAGCGCTGTCATCAAGAACGACGGCGCGACGCTGAAATGCGTGGACGCGCAGGCTACTGTAAGCGAGGATGAAGCGTCCTTGCAGCTGAACGAGGACACAGGCATTAAGATTTCCGAGGGAAACCTGAAAGCCACGGTCGGGGGAAATGCAAAAATCGAACTTACCGAAACATCCGGCGAGGTGTCCGTGGGCGAGAAAAGCATCAAGGTCGGCAGTGGCGCCGCCGGTATCTACTACGACGGCGGCCACTACATCGAAGTCAAGGCCGACGAAACCTACGTCGAGGGTAATTTGCACGTCGGCGGCTCGCTGATTGGAGGGTGACACGATGATAAAGGATCTTGCGCTCGACACCAGCGGCGACCTGTATTTCACCAAGGACGGCGATGTGGTTGTTACCGACAGCCTGCGGCAAGCCATACAAATCAAGCTGCGCTGGTCGCTGGCCGAGTGGAAGTATAACGAGGAGCTCGGTATCCCGTACTTTGAAAAAATACTGGTGAAAAAGCCGAACACGCAGGAAATTGCCAACATCATCCGCTCTGCCCTCATGGAATTTGACGAGGTAAAGAACGTGAAAAGCTGCGTCGTTGAATTTGACGAGGACGAGCGAAAATGCACCTGCCGGTTCACGGTAGAAACCAGTGACGAAATCATCGAAAGTGAGGTGGAGTACACATGAGCGAATACGGCGCGCTGCCCACAGGCTTTAGAAGAAAGCGCCTTGACGAGATTTTCTCCGAACTGTGCGAGTATTTCAAGGGAACTATCGGCGTAGACCCGTCGGAACACCCGCAGTCGTTTTTCGCGGTCATCGTCCAGTCCTTTGCCGATCAGCAGGAACAGTTGTGGGAAGAAGTCGAGAATGTGTACTACCAGCTTTATCCCGGCAGCGCTGACGGGGTAAACTTGGACAATGACATCCAGATTTCGGGATTCATGCGCAAGGCCCGGAAAAGAAGTCGCTATGTCCTCGCCTGTACGGGCGACGACGGCACACTCATTCCATACGGCAGCCTTGTGAAGTCCACGACACAGCCGGAACGCCAGCTGCAAGCGTCTGCCAACCAAGAAATCAGCCGCGAAAACTTTTGGCGCATCAAGGTACGGCCCGTCTTAACCGACGTGTCCAAGGTGACGGAGTACACGATTACCCTGCATCAGAACATTGACAGCGGCTCCGTCGGAACCGTCGTCCAAGCCTACACAAAGACCATCAGCGGGTGCGCTACCTACGCGGCGGCCTATGATGCCATGAAGGCGGCGTTCGTGGAAGCTGGCGAGAAAATCGGCCTTACCATTACCGAGGAAATCACCGATGACATGGATGACACAGGCGCACTCGTAAAGCTGATTGTGGCGACGGGAACCAAAGAGGACGATTCGTTCTATGCGGAACTGACCTCGAACGTGCAGGTGGAACAGGTGACCTCGAACCTGTCGTATGAAACCGTCGAGTACGGCGACATCTCGCTCCCGCTGGGTACGATAACCCAAATCGTCACGGGCGTGAACGGCTTGACCTCGGTAAACAACGCGGTCAAATATTCGCCCGGGCGGCTGGCGGAAAGCGATGCCGAGGTCCGGCTTCGCTATGCACAGAGCGTCGCTATCCGCGGCAGCAACACGATTGATAGAATCTGCGCGTCGCTGCTTGCGGATGTGGACGGCTGTGACTACGCCAGCGGATACGAGAACTACACCGACAAAGAAGATGCAGAGGGCCGCCCGCCGCACAGCATCGAAATCGTCGTTCGCGGCGGTGACGATACGGAAGTTGCCGAAACGATATGGAACGGCAAAGCGCCGGGCATCCGGCCCTATGGCTCACATTATGCCTACATCACCGACTCCGAGGGTGTCCGCCAGTATGTGCAGTTCTCCCGCATCGAGAACTGTGTCCTGCACTTGAAAGTCGTGTTGGAAGTAACCAAGAGCGAGTTGGACAACAACTACTTGGAGAAAATTCAGTCGATTCTCACCACCGCAGAACTCACGGCAGGCAGCAACGTCAAGATGCAGGAAACGCTCATTCCGGCCATCCTCAAAGGTGTGAACGGGATAAACTACATCGACATGACAGGCTACCTCGACGATACCGGCGGCAAAACGGTGGGCGTGTACAAACACGGAACCATCGTTGTCGGTTTGCGCCAGCAGCCGACCATTACCAACGACAGCATCGAGGTGACGGTCAGTGAGTAGGAACATAAGCGAGGATTGGCTCGGCAGTCTGCCGTCACAGTTCAGACCCGAGCGCATTGTCAAGGAAAACTTGAATTTCTATGAAATCGACGACGAGAGCGAACTGTTACAGATGCCCAGTTGCTCCGTTGGTTCGGTTGCCATACTGCGAAGCAACACCCCGAAAATGTGGATGAAATCGACCACAACATGGGTGTTGCAGACGCAGCCCGAAGCCAAGGGGGTGAACGAGGATGGCAGTTGACCTCATTATTGGAACGCCTGTTGACACCATATATAAGACGAACATCCGGCGCTTTATCGAAGCGTTCGGAAAGCAGATGGAGGATCTGCACGCTGCCATTGACAGTCTGTTCATCACGCGGCAGATTGACAACTGCACAGGAAAGCAGCTCGACCAAATTGGAACCATCGTGAATTTGAGCCGCCACGAAGCGGGCATTATGATTTCGGATGTAAAGCTGGCCGAGGATGATGACGTGTACAGGATGCTTTTGAAATATAAGGCCATGCTCAACACGTCGGATTGCTCCGTGGAAGATGTGATTACAGCCTGCAAGCTGGTATTCAATGCGGTTTCCGTGGTTTACTCGGAAATCCCAACGATACCGGCCACTTTTTATGTCACTATAACGGCGAGTTTTTCCGATGCCGTCCTCTCGCTCTTGCAGAGCCACAGCATCGTCATCCGCCCGTCCGGCGTGACGGCGAGAATTTCCTGCTCGGACACGCAGTTCTTCGGCTTTGCCGATTGCGACGATGCCGCGCTGGGATTCGGGATGGGTGAATTTGCCCAATCCATAACGTAAAGGGGGAAAATCAAATGGATGATATTAGCACCAGTACGCTATTTGCGACAAATGGTGCGCTCGCGGAAATCAACCTTGATGAATGGATGGGCGGCTGGGTGTCCATCGTCGGCGGCGTTCACGGGCGGCCTACGGCGCAGCAGTTCAACAAGGTCTGCAATGTGCTTCAGCAAATGATTCTTGCCAACCAGCGTTCCATTCAATCCGCAGACAAAAAGGCCGACGATGCCGTACCCGCGAAGTCTTTCAACAAAGAGACTATCATCTCGAAAATCGCGGACGGAACGCTGATTGAGAAGTTAAACGCCGGGATGCTGGGCGGTCACACGGCAGATTATTTTGCCCCGGCGACTGCGGCGTTCTGCCGCTATACCGACTACCTCAGCGGCAGCACCCACCCGGTTTCGGGCAACGGCAACTCTCACGGCTACGTCTACATGGGCGAAAGCTATACCTCCGGGCAAAAAATCACGGTAAACGGCAATGCGTGCAGCGTCTACGCCGGCGGCGACCTCGTGGATGAAATTGCTGGCGGCCACTGGTACGCTTTCACATACGACCAAGAGCGCGGGATGATTGACTTTTTCGGCATGGGTACGCAAAAGTACATGAAGAAAGAGGGCGGCAAGTTCACGGGCGTTGTCGCGTTTGGCTCGGATAACAACTACGTCAACACGGCGGGCGATGTCTACATGAACACGCTGACGTGTCGCGGGAATATCTCGGGCAACAAGACGTACCACCCGATTTACAATGACTACGCCGAACTTTTCCCGCGCGGCGAAAGCACAGAACCGGGCGATATTATCGCATTGGATGAACGGTCTGACCGAGAACAGTACATCAAAGCCACATACGGCGACCATGTCGTGGGAGTCCATTCTGACGAGTTCGGCCAGCTTATCGGCGGTGATGCCCCGCCTGACGGATTCGACTACTTCGAGTGGAACATCGGGCGGTTTATCCCGGTCGGACTTATTGGCCGCTGCCGCGTCAAGGTGATTGGCCGGGTACGCAAGGGCGACTACATCGTTCCGAGTGAGAAATACCCCGGTGTCGGGGTTGCCGTTTCAGATCCGGCGCAAGCTGCGCTGGCTGTGGGCTTCGCCGTGGAAAACTCCAATGAAAGCGGTATCCGCCGCGTTCGCGTAAGGCTGGGGAGGTGACGGCATGGCATATACGCCAAAGGACAACTACGATGGTGTGTCGTTCGTCACAGCCGAGGACTTCAACGGCCTGAAAGAACTGTTGAACAACGAATGCAACCGCCGCCGCGGTGTCGGCTCTGTGCAAAGCTATGCAGGGAGCGCCTACCAGTTTTCGACAAAGCCTGCGCCCGGCGGCTACATCCTCGCAGAACACGGCCAAAAACTCGCAGACCCGCTCCGCGCCATCAACCCGGCAGGAATCGACAAGGTGGAGTCGGGCAGTTATATCCGCATGGATGCAATGGCAAAGCGCATTGCAGAACTAGGAAAAAAGGACGCTGTGTCAATGACGGACACGGGCTGCGCGGCGTCCTGCACAGGACTTTGCGCCAGCGGGTGCTATACCACCTGTAACGGCTGCACGGGGTCTTGCGTAGGGTCTTGCTCGGGGTCGTGTACAGGCTCTTGCACTGGCTCGTGCGAAACGACGTGTAGCGGTAGCTGCAAGGGCTCTTGTCAGGGCTGCACGGGAACGTGTACCGGCACCTGTCAAGGTAGCTGCACCGGCTCTTGCACTGGCAGCTGTCAATCCACATGTCAAGGCTGTACAGGTACTTGTACCGGCACTTGCTCGGGGTCGTGCAAGACTACCTGCCAGGGCTGTACGGGAACATGCACAGGAACGTGCCAAGGGACTTGCACAGGAACGTGTCAGGGCTGTACCGGCTCTTGCACTGGC
>OCAV01001561.1_pt1 | contig 14429 bp, 13 predicted proteins | sample 1538331 | NCBI WGS metagenome assembly OCAV01 (sample SAMEA2580297, study PRJEB22360) | human gut metagenome | biome: human gut; feature: human-associated habitat; material: faeces | place: Denmark | collected 2008/2010
GGAAGGCGATAGCGGTGGCCCTGGCATCTGGCGTGGTGTTTTTTGTACTGTCAGTGGCGTGCTTTAATAGAAAGAATATTGGATAGACTGCCTGGGGAATTGCGATTCCCCAGGCTTGTGTTATAATATAATCCATAAATTAGAATGGAGATATATCATGCTATATACAATACCTGATTATTATCAGAATTTCAAATGCACGGCCGACCAATGCGAGGATACCTGCTGCGCCGGATGGCAGATTGCCATCGACAGGAAATCATTGGTCCGCTATGGAAAGGTGACCGGGAAGTTCCGCAGAAGGCTTAACCGTTCCATCCGGTGGCTGGAAGGGACATTCAAGCAGGGCAAGGACGGAAGATGCGACTTTCTGAATGAGGAGAACTTGTGCGATCTGTATTCTGCCCTGGGCAAGGAGAGCCTTTGCAGGACTTGCAGGCTGTATCCGAGGCATATCGAGGAGTTCGAAGGCGTGCGGGAAATCACGCTGTCCATCTCCTGTCCGGAGGTGGCGAGAATCCTGCTTAAGAAAGAAGAGCCGGCAAGGTTCCTGGAATACGAGAAGGAAGGCGAAGAAGCGTATGAAGATTTTGACCTGCTTGCCTATTCCAAACTGGCGGAGGGACGGGAGGTCATGCTCGATATCTTAAGGATGCGGGAACTTGGGCTTGAGTTGCGGGCAGGGCTCGTGCTGGCGCTGGCCCATGATATGCAGGTGAGGCTTAAAAAGGGAGAAGTGTTTTCCTGCGACCAGGTATTTGAACGGTACCAGAAGGAGAAGGCCAGGGAATTTATCAGACTGAAACTTATGGAGTCGGGAGACAATATAGAAGAAAGATATGCGTTTTCCAGGCAAATGTTCCAGAACTTGTACCAGTTGGAACTACTCCGGGAAGACTGGGAGTCTCATCTGCGCGAATCGGAGTACCTGCTGTATGGAAGCGCGGATGACAGTCAGGATGGCCGGGACGCCTATGGGAAGATGCACCAGGATTTCGCTGCGTGGCTTACGGTCAATATGCCGGAATGGGAGATCCAGTGCGAGCAGCTGCTGGTATATTTTATCTATACCTATTTCTGCGGGGCCGTCTATGACGGGAGAGCCTATGCGAAGATCCAGATGGCTGTGGTCAGTGTTATGCTGATCTACGAGATGCTGGCGGCAAGGTGGAGGAAGAATGAGAAGCAGCTGGACTTTGAGGATGTGGTGGAGATTGTCTACCGCTATTCCAGGGAAGTGGAGCATTCAGACCAGAATCTGGAGGCAATGGAGCAAATGATGGAAGAACAATTGATCCCATGGTTTTCAAAGGAGAGATGCAAGGAAAGGATTGAGGGAAAGGAAGGAAAGATATGGATGTAAATATGACAGGAAATACGGAAGAAAATACGCAAAGAGAGCAAAATCTGAAAACTGCGGGACAACTGTTTTCCTTTATACAGGCAAGTCCCAGCCCTTTCCATGCGGTTGCGAATATGAAGAGGGAATTGGACGCGCACGGATATGCCCAGCTTCTGGAAGGGGAAGAATGGAGGCTGGAAGAAGAGGGGAAATATTATGTCATCCGTAACGGGTCGGCATTAATCGCGTTTCGGATTCCAAAACGGGATTTCCTGGGATTCCAGATTATGGCCAGCCACAGTGATTCTCCAAGTTTCAAGATCAAGGAAAATCCAGAGATGGATGTGGAAGGGCATTATGTGAAGCTGAATGTGGAAAAGTATGGAGGGATGCTGTGCGCGCCATGGTTTGACAGGCCGCTGTCCGTGGCGGGAAGAGTCATCGTAAGGAAAGGAAGCCGTCTCGTAACAAGGCTGGTGAATGTAGACCGGGACTTGTGCATGATTCCGAATCTGGCGATCCACATGAACCGGGAGGCCAACGAAGGCTACAAATACAATGTCCAGAAAGATATGCTGCCATTGTATGGATGCGGAGAAACTAGGGGAAAGTTCATGGAAGACATCGCCTGTGCAGCAGGCGTGGCGCAGGAGGATATGATAGGAAGCGATCTGTTTTTATATAACCGGATGGAAGGAAGCATCTGGGGAGCGCAGGAAGAATTTATTTCCATCGGAAGGCTGGATGACTTGCAGTGTGCCTTTGCATCCCTTCAGGCCTTCCTGGAGGAGGATGGCGGAGACAGCATTCCGGTACACTGCGTCTATGACAATGAAGAGGTGGGGAGCGGTACGAAACAAGGTGCGGGCTCTACGTTCCTTCTGGATACGCTGCTACGGGTCAATGAAGGGCTTGGGCGAAGCCCGGGCCGGTACCGCCAGGCGCTGGCATCCAGCTTCATGCTGTCTGCGGACAATGCCCATGGCGTACATCCCAATTATCCCGAGAAGGCCTGCCCGACCAATCGGCCTTATCTGAATGAAGGAATCGTGATAAAATACAGCGCGAACCAGAAGTATACCACGGATGGGATGGCTGCGGCAGTATTTACGCAGATCTGTGAAAGAGCCGGTGTACCAGTGCAGAAGTTTCTCAACCGTTCGGATATTCTGGGAGGCTCTACGCTTGGCAACATCTCGGGAACCCAGGTGGCGCTGAATTCGGTGGACATCGGGCTGGCCCAGCTTTCCATGCATTCTCCGTACGAGACGGGTGGCATAAAAGATACGGATTATCTGATCGCGGCGGCAAAGGAGTTCTTCCGGTCATCGGTGGTGGAAATAGGCAGCGGAGAATACCGCTCTTTGACTTCTGCTCCCAAAAGTACTATAATTCGATAGTAAATGACAGAAAGGGAGTTGGAAATCATGAGTAAAAGAATTGACAAGAAGAGAATGAAGAGACAGGCGAAAATCACATCTGCACCGCGTGATATGCAGGCATCAGCAGCAAAAGAGACAGAGAATATAGACTTCTACATCCAGTATCAGGGCCAGGAGTACCTAGAGCGGGAGATTATAGAGCGAATCAAGGGAAAATGCAAGGAAGAGGGGACTTTGACTGCAGGAAATGAAAAGTTATCTGTCTACCTGAAGCCGGAAGAAAAGAAAGCGTACTATACGTGCGATGGAGGTAATGGAGAGATAGACCTCTAGTCCAATACTGCAAATACCAGGAATAGTATTATGAAGTGATTCGTAATACTATTCCTTTTTCATTATGGCAGCCACCAGACTACAACATTTATTGCTAAAGCCTATGAGGATATCAGGAATTTCAATAAATACAGCGATTCTTTCTATGATAGAATAAGGTGGAATGGGAGGCTTTTATGGATTTACATAAGATGCAATATTTTAAAGATGTGTACGAACTGAATAGTTTTACGAAAGCTGCAAATAAAAACTTTGTGTATCAGAGCGCAGTTACCCAGCAAATTGCGTCGATTGAAAAAGAATTAGGCGTGCTTCTGTTTGAAAGGGAGCACGGAAAAATCACCCATACGCAGGCAGGGAACATTTTTTATCAGGAGTGCCGGGATATATTGGATGAATATGAACATGTGTTGGAGGAAATTAAGAATCACTCATCGCATAAAGTACAGATCCAGAAAAAGTTAAAAATAGGATTTTCAGGTGTAATGGAGAATAACTTCATAATGCTGATCAATGAATATATGTGCAGGTATCCGGAGGTAAGGATTGATTTTATCGAAGGCAGTTATATGTCTTTATGCGAGAAACTTGTCAGCCAGGAGATTGATATTATATTCGGCGTGGCGTGTGAACTGGAAAATATTCCAGGAACAGTCTGGAAGGTTCTTTTTACGGAGAATCAGAAGATTCTCCTGTCCAGGATGAATGAATTGGCAGAAAAAGATGTTTTGTCTATGGATGAACTTGGAAGTCAGACTTTAATCGTGCCTTCCAAGGATATGATGCCCAGTTGTCATAAAAAAGGAATGCAGTTATGTAAAAAAACAAAATATCGGATGAATATTGATTTTGTGGATTCTTTTGAAGCATCAAAGGGCTTAAAAAAGAACTTTGGAGCGCTTAAGGTCTTGGATGGAATATCCTTTGAACTGGAAGAGGGGCAGATCCTTGCAGTAATCGGTCCATCTGGAACAGGCAAATCAACATTGCTGCGCTGCATGAACTATCTGGAGAAGCCTACAGAAGGCGTAATAACTATTGACGACATTACGCTGGATGCTGCAAAAGCCAAAAAGGAAGATATATATTTACTTAGATCTCATACTGCAATGGTGTTCCAGAATTATAATCTGTTTAAGAATAAGACGGCATTGGAAAATATTATGGAACCCATGGTATCTGTCCAAGGTATTCCAAGCCAGCAGGCCAGAGAGCGTGCACTGGAAATTCTAAAGGCAATCGGACTGACGGAGAAAGAAAATCATTATCCGTCGCAACTTTCCGGAGGACAGCAGCAGAGGATCGGAATTGGAAGGGCTATGGCGGTGAAGCCGAAAGTTATGCTGATTGATGAGCCGACTTCTTCCTTGGATCCGGAACTGGTAGGAGAAGTCCTGGACCTCTTATATAAACTGGCAAGGCAGCATACAACCATGATAATTGCTACACATGAGATGGAGTTTGCAAGGCATATTGCCGATCACGTTATTTTTATAGAAGAAGGAAAAATAGTAGAGGAAGGGGAGCCCGGCTCGTTCTTTGACTCGCCAAAGACGAAGCGCGCGAAACAATTTCTGAAGAAGTTTGAAGTAAAGAGGGAATGATAGAAGAGGAATAGTTAGGAAATAGAGTTTAGGAAAGATAAATCCGGGAAAGGCCTGTATGGGTCTATCCCGGATTTTGCTTTTAAGTATTAAGTTTAATTCTTATCTTTGATTTCGCTGTGCAATTGTTGCAATGACTCGACATCTCCGCTGCCATGCTCTTTCACGTAGCGGATTCCCTTGGCAGTTGCTCTTGCAGCCGCGATGGTGGTCATGTAAGGAATCTTGCCTTTGATGGCTGCCTTGCGCAGGTAACTGTCATCGTGGACGCTGTCCTTGCCTACCGGAGAGTTTACGATCAGGTCGATCTTGCCGTTGGTGATCATATCCAGGATATTCGGACGGCCTTCGTAGAGTTTCTTTACCTTCTCGGCCTCGATTCCCGCTTCGCGGATCAGATCACAGGTAGTTCCTGTAGCCACGATCTTGAATCCATCTTCGGCAAAGCTTCTGGCAATCTCTACGACCTCTGCCTTGTCCTTGCGGTTTACGGAGATCAGTACCGTTCCGTTAAGAGGCAGTTTGGACTGGGCAGCCTCCTGCGCCTTATAGAAGGCTTCTCCATAAGATGGAGACAGGCCCAGGACTTCTCCGGTGGAACGCATTTCAGGCCCTAATACCGGGTCGACTTCCTGAAACATGTTGAACGGGAATACGGCTTCTTTGACGCCGAAGTAAGGAATTATCTGTTCTTTTAATTCCGGTACCGGTGATGGACGTCCTGTGATGTCGGAAGTGATGATGTCCGTTGCCAAAGGCACCATGCGGATGTTGCAGACCTTGGATACCAGCGGTACCGTACGGGACGCGCGAGGATTGGCCTCCAGCACGTATACTTTTCCATTCTCGATGGCATACTGCATGTTCATCAGGCCCTTGACATGCATTTCTTCCGCGATCTTTCTTGTATATTCTTTGATGGTCCTTACATTTTCTTCGGAAATATGTACGGACGGGATGATGCAGGCGGAATCTCCGGAGTGTACGCCGGCAAGCTCGATATGCTCCATAACCGCTGGAACGAATGCGTGGGTTCCGTCGCTGATCGCATCTGCCTCGCATTCGAGGGCGTGGTTCAGGAACCGGTCGATCAGGATCGGGCGGTCAGGCGTTACGCCAACGGCCGCTTTCATGTATCCTTCCATACTTTCGTCATCATAGACAACTTCCATGCCGCGGCCGCCGAGAACATAAGATGGGCGGACCATGACCGGATAGCCGATCTCTCTGGCAATGGCCAGCGCTTCTTCAACGGTGGTTGCCATTCCGGATTCCGGCATAGGAATCTCTAATTTTTCCATCATCTCACGGAACAGGTCGCGGTCTTCTGCCAGGTCGATGACAGACGGCGAAGTTCCCAGAATCTTGACGCCATTCTTCTCAAGCTCGGATGCAAGGTTCAGAGGAGTCTGTCCGCCAAATTGGGCGATAACGCCAAGCGGCTTTTCCTTATTATAAATGCTTAACACGTCTTCCAGAGTGAGAGGCTCGAAATACAGCTTGTCAGAAGTATCGTAGTCGGTGGAAACCGTCTCTGGATTACAGTTGACGATAATCGTCTCGAATCCCAGCTTCTTAAGAGCCAGCGAAGCGTGTACGCAGCAGTAGTCAAACTCGATGCCCTGCCCGATACGGTTCGGGCCTCCGCCAAGAATCATGATCTTTGGCTTGTCTGTACTTACCGGATTCTTGTCTGGCGCATTATAAGTAGAGTAGTAGTAAGCGCTGTCAGGCGTTCCGCTTACGTGCACGCCTTCCCATGCCTCCTCCACGCCAAGTGCCAGGCGGCGGCTGCGGATATCGTCTTCCGGAATCGCCAGGATCTGGCTTAGATACTTATCTGAAAAGCCATCCTTCTTTGCCGCGGTCAGCATCTCGTCGGATGGGAGGCTTCCCCTTCCGGCTGCCAACGCTTCTTCTTCCTCCACCAGTTCTTTCATCTGCTGGATAAAGTAAGTCTTAACCTTGGTGATCTCGAAGATTTCCTCTACAGTCGCACCCTTGCGAAGTGCTTCATACATGATGAAGTGACGGTCGCTGGATGGAGTGATCAGCATCTGGAGAAGCTGCTCCTTAGTCTTTGTGTTATAATCCTTGGCATAACCCAGGCCATAACGGCCGGTCTCAAGGCTTCGGATAGCCTTCTGGAAGGCTTCTTTGTATGTCTTGCCAATACTCATGACCTCGCCAACCGCGCGCATCTGGGTGCCAAGCCTATCTTCTACGCCTTTGAACTTCTCAAACGCCCAGCGGGCGAACTTGATTACGACATAATCCCCGTCCGGAACATATTTGTCCAAGGTTCCATACTTGCCGCATGGGATATCCTTAAGCGTAAGGCCGGTTGCCAGCATGGCAGATACCAGAGCGATCGGGAATCCGGTAGCCTTGGAAGCCAATGCGGAAGAACGGGAAGTTCTCGGGTTGATCTCAATGACGACGATACGGTCGCTGACAGGATCGTGGGCGAACTGTACGTTGGTGCCGCCGATAACCTGTACGGACTCTACAATCTTGTAAGCCTGTTCCTGCAGACGCTTCTGGCATTCCTCTGAAATAGTAAGCATCGGAGCAGAACAGAAAGAATCTCCGGTGTGTACGCCCAGGGGGTCGATATTCTCGATGAAGCACACGGTAATCATATTGTTGTCGGCATCGCGGACGATCTCAAGTTCAAGTTCTTCCCAGCCCAGGATGGATTCTTCTACCAGGACCTGTCCCACAAGGCTGGCCTGAAGGCCTCTTGCGCATACCGTCTTTAACTCATCTTTATTATATACCAGGCCGCCGCCTGCGCCGCCCATGGTGTAGGCCGGGCGAAGCACGACAGGATAGCCAAGGTCATCAGCGATTGCCAGCGCTTCTTCTACCGTGTAGGCAACTTCGCTTCTGGCCATCTCGATGCCAAGGGCATCCATGGACTTCTTGAATTCTATACGGTCCTCGCCGCGCTCGATGGCATTCACCTGTACGCCGATAACCTGTACGTTGTACTTTTCCAGAATGCCTGCCTTTGCAAGTTCTGAGCAAAGATTCAGCCCAGACTGTCCTCCCAGGTTTGGAAGAAGCGCATCCGGGCGCTCTTTGGCGATGATCTGCTCAAGCCTCTCTACATTTAATGGCTCTATGTAAGTGACATCCGCTGTCTCCGGGTCTGTCATGATGGTAGCTGGATTGGAATTGACCAGCACGATCTCATAGCCCAGCTTGCGCAGCGCTTTGCAGGCTTGGGTACCCGAATAGTCGAATTCGCAGGCCTGTCCGATGATGATCGGTCCAGAGCCGATAATAAGTACTTTGTGAATATCTGTTCTCTTTGGCATATGTATCCTCCTAATATGACATGCATGGCTTATGGAACACCCGGTTGCGTGTTCGATTGCGAGCCTCCAAAAACCCTTTATCCTCTATTATATAGTAGATTGAAAAAAAGGGAATAGGGAATTTTACCAAATATGGAGAAAAAACATGGAAAATTTCTCGATTTTTTGTCATAAAATATATTTCTTATAAAACTGTGAATTGTAAAAGCCTCTTTCTTATGATAAAGTGGGTATAGATAAATGTTGATTAAATTTATATGCAAGGGGATAAAAAACATGGAAAGAAGAGTAGGAACTATATCAAGAGGAATCCGCTGCCCGATTATCCGTGAAGGAGACAATCTGGCGGATATTATTGTTGAAAGCGTATTAGAGGCAGCAGAAAGCGAAGGATTCGAACTTCGTGACCGCGACGTGATTGCAGCCACAGAATCCATCGTGGCAAGAGCGCAGGGGAATTATGCGTCTATCGATGCGATAGCCAAGGATGTCAAGGCGAAATTGGGCGGAGAGACTATAGGAGTCATCTTTCCGATTCTGTCTAGAAACCGTTTCTCCATCTGTCTGAAAGGCATCGCAAAAGGCGCCAGGAAGGTAGTGCTCATGCTGAGCTACCCAAGCGATGAAGTGGGAAATGAACTGGTTTCCCTGGACAAGCTTGATGATGCAGGCATTAACCCGTACAGCGACGTGATGGATCTCGAGAAATACCGCGAGCTGTTCGGAGAGAATAAGCATCCATTTACTGGTGTGGATTATGTGCAGTATTACAGCGATCTGATCAAAGAGGCAGGGGCTGAAGTGGAGGTCATCTTCGCAAACCAGCCGCAGGAAATCCTGAAGCATGCCAAGAACGTGCTGACCTGCGATATACATACCAGGGCAAGGACCAAGCGCATCCTGGAGAAGAATGGCGCCGAAGTAGTTCTGGGACTGGACAATATCCTGACCTGTCCGGTGGACGGAAGCGGATGCAATGAACGCTTCGGGCTTCTTGGATCTAATAAATCAACGGAGGAATCCGTGAAACTGTTCCCAAGAGACTGCACAGACCTGGTACTGGAAGTGCAGGGCAAGATTCTTGAAAAGACCGGAAAGCATGTTGAAGTTATGGTATATGGCGACGGCGCTTTCAAAGATCCGGTAGGAAAGATCTGGGAACTGGCAGATCCTTGCGTATCCGTTTCCCATACCGAAGGGCTCAACGGCACGCCGAATGAAGTCAAATTAAAATATCTGGCAGACAATGATTTTAAAGACCTGAAGGGCGAGGCACTCAAAGACGCCATCTCCAAGAGAATCCAGGAGAAGGAAGACGACTTGGTAGGTGATATGTCTTCCCAAGGAACGACACCCCGCCGCCTGACAGACTTGATCGGCTCTCTGTGCGATCTGACCAGCGGTTCTGGAGACAAAGGAACGCCTGTGATCCTGGTACAGGGCTATTTTGACAACTTCACCACCGATAAATAAGCGGCAGCCAGGCAGATGCCAGTCGAATTAGAGGGTTAGACAAGTTAGATATAAGACAAGTTAGAGATAAGTCAAATCAGATACAAGATAATAATGGATTAGTGACAGGAAAAAATACTCAGGAGGAAATGAAACGAATGAAGCAGGATATGATTGTAATTCTGGATTTGGGCAGCACCGAGAATACGGTAGTTGCCAGAGAAATTCGCGATATGGGCGTTTACAGCGAGATTCATCCCCATGACATCACCCCGGAAGAACTGAACGGGCTGGATAATGTGAAGGGAATCATCTTAAACGGAGGAGAGAACCGTGTCGTAGACGGAGTAGCGGTGGATGTAAGTCCCGCACTCTATGATCTGGGATATCCGGTGATAGCAATTGACCATCCAACAGCCAAATGCGCGCAGAAACTGGATGCGCTTCCGGATGAGGCGACCCTTAAGAAATTCGTATTTGACGAGTGCAAGGCGGAGCCAAACTGGAATATGAAGAACTTCATCGCTGACCAGGTAGAACTGGTGAAGCGGCAGGTAGGCGACCGTAAAGTCCTTCTTGCCCTGTCCGGCGGTGTTGATTCTTCCGTTGTGGCAGCGCTGCTTCTGAAGGCAATCGGCCAGCAGCTGGTATGCGTGCATGTAAATCATGGCCTGATGCGTAAGAACGAGTCAGAAAGCGTAGTGGAGGTATTCCAGAACCAGCTTCACGCGAACCTTATCTATGTGGATGCCACAGAACGTTTCCTAGGCAAATTGGAAGGCGTGAAGGATCCGGAAGAAAAACGTAAGATTATCGGCGGAGAATTCATTCGCGTATTTGAAGAAGAAGCAAGAAAACTGGACGGAATCGACTTCCTCGGCCAGGGAACCATTTACCCGGATATCATCGAGAGCGGAACCAAGACCGCCAAGATGGTAAAATCCCACCACAACGTAGGCGGATTGCCGGAGGATCTGCAGTTTGAACTGGTAGAGCCTTTGAAGCAGCTCTTCAAAGACGAAGTCCGCGCTTGCGGAATCGAACTGGGACTGCCGCCGCACATGGTATATCGCCAGCCATTCCCGGGTCCGGGGCTTGGCGTCAGGTGCCTCGGCGCAATTACAAGAGACAGACTGGAAGCGGTCCGCGAATCGGATGCCATCCTGAGAGAAGAGTTTGAGAAAGCGGGACTGGATAAGAAAGTATGGCAGTACTTTACGGTAGTGCCGGACTTTAAGTCTGTAGGCATGAAGAACCATGCCAGATGCTTCGAATATATGGTAATCATCCGGGCAATCAATACGATCGACGCGATGACAGCCAGCATCGAGAAGGTTGACTGGGACGTGCTAGAGAAGATCACGAACAGGATATTGGCGGAAGTGGAGAATGTCAATAGAGTATGCTATGACATGTCGCCGAAGCCGCCGGCTACGATTGAGTTTGAGTGATGAAACGAGTTATAAGAATCCAGTGTTTATGCGGGTTTCAAGCAAATTTATTTAAGTACTGGCAACGATTTGGCAACATTTCGGGTATCATTCATTAAATAACAGAATACTTCAATAACATAAAAACCTTACTGATTTTCAGAAATATAGCTGAAAGTCAGTAAGGTTTTTTGGTTATACATTGTTTTTTATATACTCGTGAAATTCTTGTAATTCATTTGCTTTAATGTAATAGCCTAAATTGGTCATAATCGGCGTTGCTGTTTGCACTTTTTGTTTTGTGGGAATGGTGGTCACAATAAGTTCCCCTTGTGCATTGTATTGAGGCCCAGCATAAAGAATTCCAATAAGAATTATTCGCTTTGCGCCTAAATAAGTATTTCCGTTTTTATCAGAATATCCATTCTCATTTAGTATATAAATGGGAGAACCTGATGATCCAGGAAAACAAGCCATATCAACTACGCCTATACCATTTTCATTGAAATCAATGGCAGGGTGTGAAGCAGTATATCCTCTCCTAAAAATCGGAAGATTGTTTTTAGAGTCCCATAATCCGATAGGATATCCCACCATAACTAATTCTTCGAGAGCACTTAGTGTTTCGAGCTTTGGTCTGGTAGCTATAATTGATTTATCGTTAGCGATATAAAAAACATCTTTCCCGGTTGTTTGTCTTACTTTTTCAAATACTGGGTTAATAAAGCAAAAACATAAATCTTTTGTAGAATGAAAAATCCAATTAGTTGTGTATGTAACCTGATGATTTTCAGTTGAAGAATTGTCTCCGTTATTTAGATGAAGATAAAAAGTCATGGTTTCAGTAGAATTATAATTTACAACATGTTTGTTCGTAATGATAGTTGGATAAATTTTTCCGTTTACATCAAAATTATAGAAAAAACCTGTACCAGAAGAACCATCACTGGCTAATAACTTGACCGTGTTGAATAGTAATTGCTCGGAAATTGTTTGCGGTTTCATAAGTACCTCCTAATTTATAGTAGCTGTAATTTTAGGATTTTCAGGATTTACCAATAGATGGCTTTGTATGTTTTGATTCGCATTCAGGATATTTGTATCGCCATTGGTCGTATTCCTCTTTGGTTATCTCTCCCCGTTCCAGACGGGCAGCCTGCTCCTGCCATGCGTGGAACATATCAAACATAGTGGAGTAGGTGGAGCCGGTGGACTTATCCAGCCGCAGGCATACTTCTCCATCAATCTCTCCGATTTTCAGCCCGTACATATCTTCCAGTGCAAAGAGCGTGTGCATAAGACCTATATAGCTGTCTATTTCCGGGACAGTGATTGCACGAGGACTTACATCAAGGATATGCGCCATTTCTTTTACAAGGTCTTGTTTCGGCGTTCTGGCTTCTGATTCGTACTGCGCCATACGAACATCAGAGGTTTTTCCGAGAAAACCGAGGATTTCGCCTAGCTGCTTCTGCGTCATGCCTTTCCGATTGCGGAAAAAGCGTATTCGTTTGCCGATTGCCATAATAAAACCTCCGTTGTAGTTATACAACCATTCTTGACTTAAACAAATTTGTTGAATTTAGTATAACACGGCACAACAGGAATAGCAAGAGAAACTTAAATAAAAAAAGTTAATATTTTTTTGCAAACCACTTGACTTAACGGAATTTATTTAGTATTATGAATATAACTTAAACAAAAAGAGTTAAAAACTGAATGACCGTCCAAACTGAACAAACGCCATGACTTCCAGAAATGGAACGAGCGGCTCTCATATATGAGGGACTGGCACAGCGCCGAACAGGGTTGCCTGCCAGAACAGGGAGGCAGAACGGCGAAGATTTTAAAGGAAAGGGGGACGATAACGGAATGGCAGAAAAATCATTTATGACTGTGGAGGAAGTAGCAGCGGAATTGCGGGTGTCAAAGTCAAAAGCCTACCAGATTGTGCGGGAACTGAACGCAGAATTACAGAAACAGGGCTATCTGACGGTGGCGGGACGTGTGAACGCTACGTTTTTTCACAAAAAAGTCTGTTACAGCGATTAAGCGGAAAGGGGATGATTTGAATGGCTGTATACAAAGACAATGCTACGGGAACCTGGCGGGTAATCTATCGCTTCACGAACTGGAAGGGGGAGCGGAAGCAGACACAGAAACGGGGATTTGCTACAAAACGGGAAGCGTTAGCCTGGGAGCATGAGGTCATGCTGAAACAGAACTCAAAGCTGGATATGACATTTGCCAGCTTCTTTGAGGTTTACGAAGCCGACAAGAAACAGCGTGTCAAGGAAAGCACATGGGAATCTAAAAGCCATGTAATCCGCACAAAGATTTTACCGTATTTCGGGAATCGGAAGATAGCGGAGATTAAAGCAAAGGACATTATCGCATGGCAGAATGAACTCATGGCGTACCGGGACGAGAAAGGAAGGCTTATTCAGCGGATTATCTGAAAACCATACACGCCCAACTGACAGCGATTTTCAACCATGCGGTAAACTTCTATAATCTGCCCTACAATCCGGCAAGACGGGCAGGAACAATGGGAAATGAGGTTCCGAAAGAAATGAATTTCTGGACGAAAGAGGAATATCTGAAATTCTCCGAAGCCATGATGGATAAGCCACGTTCCTATTATGCCTTTGAAATGCTTTACTGGTGCGGAATCCGCTCCGGCGAACTGCTGGCGCTTACTCCAGCTGATTTTGATTTTCAGAAGCAGACGGTCACAATCAGCAAGACATTTCACCGCTCTAAAGGACGGGATATTATCACAAGTCCGAAAACGAAAAAGAGTAACCGTACAATCAAAATGCCAACCTTTCTCTGTGAGGAAATGCAGGAATATATCAAAATGCTGTATGACATTCAGCCAGACGAGCGTCTGTTCACGGTCACAAAATCCTATCTCAATCACGAAATGGAGCAAGGGGCGAAGCAGGCGGGCGTAAAGAAGATTCGTGTGCATGATATTCGCCATTCGCACGTGTCTTTACTTATTGACAGAGGGTTTAGTGCGTTGGCGATTGGAGAACGTGTGGGGCATGAAGCAGAAAGAATTACGTACAGATACGCACACCTATTTCCGACAGTACAGACTGAAATGGCAAATATGCTGAATGAGGAACGGAATGTGGAAGCAGATGCGAAAGGAGGTGAGATTGATGTCAGAGAAGGTGATGGACAGATAAGGAAGATGGAGAAATAAGACTGTTGCATTTCGTGTTTCTCCAGAAGAGGATGTGATCATCGAATCAGCAGTAAGGTTGTCTGGTTTGACAAAACAAGAATATATCATCCGTAGACTGCAGGAGAAGGATATTATTGTACAGGGAAATCCGAGAGTATACAAAGCATTGAAGGATGAAATGCAGAAAATTCTGGTGGAATTACAGCGAATCAGTGATGCTTCAGATATGAATCAAGATTTGTTGGAAATCATTAGCCTTGTGACGGAAACTATGAGCGGTATGAAAGAAGGCTGCGAATGAACAAGGAAATAAAGTTTGAAACAAAGAAGTAGAGGTAAACCACCAAAAAAGTGTATAGCAAACAAG
>OCAV01001564.1_pt1 | contig 14423 bp, 8 predicted proteins | sample 1538331 | NCBI WGS metagenome assembly OCAV01 (sample SAMEA2580297, study PRJEB22360) | human gut metagenome | biome: human gut; feature: human-associated habitat; material: faeces | place: Denmark | collected 2008/2010
CGCCCGCACGACCGCCTTACGGTTACGAGCCCGAACCGCAGTACGCGCCCCCGCGCTATGCGCAGAATCCCTACGCGGCAGGCGCGCCCTACTATCCCCAGCACGGTGCCCCGGCTCATCGCGCTCAGGGCATGGGCATGCAAGCCCAGCATGCGATGGCGCCGCTTATCCCCCCGTTGTCGCAACGCGAGCGCGACTTCCTGCCCATCTTCCTGAGCGAAGGAGCACTGGGAGTAACGGACCTGTCGCGTTTGACCGGCGTGCCGCAATCAAGCACGTACGTGGCGCTGTCGAAATTAGAGGAAGCCGGGCTTATCGAGAAAACGGTCGGACAGAAGCGCATTCTGACCGATCTGGGATACCACGTGGCAAATTCCCTATAATCGGCCTTTACCCGGCTTCGATCTGTTAATACAATCGAAGCGGCGGCGGGTGGCGCCCGCTTGACGCACGAGAGAGATGTTTCACGTGAAACATTCGCGATGCCCCCATCAAGGAAGCAAGCTATGAACAGCGAAAAACTCGAGCAGGTCTGGTCCGAAGTATGCGGCCAGGTGAAAAGCTACAACAATATCGATCCGTCGCAGATCAACGCGTTCTTCTCACGCCTGCATCCGCAGGCTATGAGCGACGGGTTCCTCATGATCACCGCGGACAACGACTTTATAAAGACATGGATCGAGCGTCATTATATCGAGTTCATCAAACGCGCGCTGAACGACCTGTACCACATGCCGTTCACCGTGATCATCGAAGTGGACATCACAGCCGCCGAGCCTCCCGCTCCGGCACCTGCTCCTCCCGCCGCGCAGGCAGCCCCGGCGGCAACCATGGCGACGGCGGCAGAAACGCCTGCGCCCGTCAGCCCTCCGCAGCCGTCGCTCACCCCCGGCCGGGCCCCGGCCGCGAATGCCGCCAGTTCGCCGCAAATCGACGCAGGCCGTCCCGAAGCGCATAGAGGGGCGGCAGGGGAAGAGGTCGCCGGCGTCGGCGCGAAACGAGAAATAGCGCTCGACGGCCCCGACAGCCCCGCATCCACGCTCACGTTCGAGAACTTCGTTATCGGCGATTCGAACCGCATGGCGTACTCCATGGCCGTGGCCGTGGCCGAGATGCCGGGCAAGGCGCACCTCAACCCGCTGTTCATCTACGGCAAGTCGGGCCTGGGAAAAACGCACCTCATGCGCGCTATTCAGAACTACATCAACGAGACGATGCCGCAACTTTCCACCATCTACGTGGACTCGGCCGAGCTGTTGAGCGACTACATGGAGGCCAGCGCGGCGCACGACAAGCAGAAATCCAGCTACAAGAACTTCAAGACGCGCTACGAGGAAGCCGACGTGCTGCTCATCGACGACGTCCAGTACCTGCAGGGCAAGAAGCAGACGCTCGACATCGTGTTCCAGATATTCAACAAGCTGACCAGCCAGGGCCGCCAAGTGGTGCTGTCGGCCGACCGCGCGCCGAAGAACATCGACATCGACGAGCGCTACCGCAGCCGCTTCAACTCGGGCGGCACGTTCGACATCCAGCCCCCCGAGATCGAGACGAAGCTGGGCATCGTGAAAAGCTTCGTGGACGAGTACCGCGAGTCGGAAGGGTCGCACGACTTCAACATCCCCGACGACATCCAGATGTACATCGCGGAAAGCTCCAGCTCGAACATCCGCGAGCTGAAGAGCGCCGTCACGAAGGTGATCTACCAGATGACGTTCTTCAACCAGCCCGACCTCAAGCTGGACGACGTGCGCACGCTGCTGGAGAACCACTTCACCGGCGGCCCGTCGAAACGCCTCACCATCGCCGACATTCAAAAGGAAGTGGAGAACTTCTACAAGGTGAGCCACGCCGACCTCGTGGGCAAGAAGCGCACGCGCAACATCATCTACGCGCGCCAGATAGCCATATACCTGTGCCGCCAGATGCTCGACCTGCCGTTCAACGACATCGGCAAGAAGTTCAACCGCGACCACTCCACCGTAATGTACTCGGTGACCAACGTCGAGGAGAAGATGAAGGAGAACCGCGAGCTGCGCGAGGAGCTGGAAGCGCTGCGCGGGCTCATCAACGAGATGTAGCGTACGCGCGTTCGGCGGAAAGATGACTGAAACATGACTGACAAGTTGCCGAAAAGCGGTGCAACCCTATGGAAAGATAATAAAAGCGATAATTGATGTTGAGGGAGGGTACTCGGTCTGCACGATCGATTCAGGAAGAATTCCAAGCGTTGACATGCGCTAACGCTGGTTTTCCACATTTCCACCGCCCTTATTATTACAACTATTAAAACCTTAGATATATTAGAGAAGATCAAGAGCAAAGAGCAAAACCCGAAAACCCGCATTCATACGTCATGCCGATCATACGCAATGTTTCACGTGAAACATTCGAACCTCTATAATGACGGCAGCGCGTGCGCGCTTCTAGAGAAAGGGAACGTCTTGAAATTCAGCATCAACCAATCGGAATTGCAGAACGCGTTGTCCGTGGTGCTCAAGGGCATCGCAACCCGATCGACGCTTCCCATTCTGTCGGGCATCTACCTCGACGCGCACGACGACACCCTTACGCTTCAAGCGACCGACCTCGAGCTGTCGATCCAGTACTCGGTTTCAGCGCTCATCGAGGAGACGGGCAAGGCCGTGGTTCCCGGCAAGCTGTTCTCCGAGATCGTGAAGAACCTGCCCGACGCAGCCGTGCACGTGGCAGCCGAGGACGACTCGGCGGTCATCACGTGCGACACGGCGTCGTTCTCCATCAAGACGCTCGACGCGGAGGACTTCCCCGGATTCCCTCACGTGGACGTGCAGCAGGAAGTGTCCATTCCCTTCACGCAGTTCGCTTCCATGGTGAAGCGCGTGGCGCGCGTGGTGTCGAAGGACGAGAGCCGCGCCATCCTCACGGGCGTGCTGATCACGCTGGAGGACACCACGCTCAAGATGGTGGCCACCGACTCGTATCGCCTTGCCATCACCGAAGCCGAGCTTCCCGAATCCAGCGCCGAGGAGTTCCAGGCGGTCATCGCGGGATCGTTCTTGCAGGAGATATCTTCGCTGCCGCGCTCGGAGGACGACCTCAAGCTGGCGCTGGCTGAGAACCAGATCGTCGTCACGTACCACGACACCGTATTCATCAACCGCCGCCTGGAAGGCAACTTCCCGAACTACCGCCAGCTGCTGCCCGATTCCTACGCCACGCGCGTGAGCATGGACGTTGGGCACCTCGTGGCCGGCGTGAAGCGCACGTCGCTGCTGGGACAGACCAGCTCGCCGGTGCGCTTCGACATCAATATGGCGTCGCAGACCGTGCAGCTGTCCGCCGTGGCGCAGGACGTGGGTTCGGCCCAGGAGACGCTGTCGTGTGAGGGCGAAGGCGAGGACGTGGAGATTGCGTTCAATTACGCCTACGTGCTGGACGGGCTGTCCTCCGTGAACACTGACAACGTGTTCCTCGAAGTGCAGTCATCCATGAAGCCCGGCATCTTCAAGGCGGACGAGGGCGAGAACTTCCTGTACCTCGTCATGCCCGTGCGCATCGCGTAAGGACGCGCGCGGCACGTCGTGGATCTGGCCATCGCCCATATCTCGTTCCTGAACTTCCGCAGCTACGAGGCGTTCGACCTCGACGGCATCGGTCCGCTCACGGTGCTCGTGGGCCCGAACGCCGCGGGGAAGACGAACGTCGTCGAGGGAATCGGCCTGCTGACGGCGCAATCGTCGTTTCGACATGCGCCCGTCGACCAATTGGTGCGCGCCGGGGCTCCCTTCGCGCGCTTGGCGGCCGACGTCACCGACGGCAGCCGTCGGCTTGAGCTGGCGGTGCAGATGGCTGAGGGCAAGAAGAAGCACCTGCTGAACGGGAAGCCCAAGCGCACAGCCGACCTGAAGGGCCTCGTACCGTCCGTGACGTTCACGCCCGACGACCTGGAGCTGGCGAAAGGGGCCATGTCGGTGCGCCGCGCCGCGCTGGACGCGCTGGGCTCGCAGCTGTCGGCCAACCACTACCTCATCCGGCGCGATTACGAGAAGGTGCTGCGCCACAAGAACCGCCTGCTGAAGGACGAGGCGCCGGCTGCGCTGGTGAGGGCGATGAACGAGACGCTGGTCACGTGCGGCGCGCAGCTTTCGTGCTACCGCGCCGCGCTGTTCGAGAAGCTGGCGGCTTCGATGGCGTCGTACTACGCCGAGATCACCGACGGGCATGAGCGGCTGGACGCGGGCTTCGTCCCTTCGTGGGAAGAGCACGATCCCCTTTCGTTCGCCACGCGCACGTTCGGGCGCGACGAGGCGCGCGAGGCGCTGGCGGATGCGCTTGCGCGCCGCGGCGGCGAGGGGCGCGTGCGAAAGCGGGCGCTCGTGGGCCCGCATGCCGACCGCATCGAGTTCTTCATCGACGGCAAGAACGCCGCCCTGTTCGGCAGCCAGGGGCAGCAGCGTTCGGTGGTGCTGGCGTTCAAGCTGGCCGAGGCCACGCTGATCCAGGACATTTTGCGCCAAAAGCCGGTGCTGCTGCTGGACGACGTGATGAGCGAGCTGGACGCCGCGCGCCGCCGCGCGCTGGTGGCGTTCATCTCGGGCGACATCCAGACGTTCATCACCACGACGAACCTCGCCTACTTCGACGACGACCTGCTGGGCGCCGCTCGCATCGTAGAGCTGGAGAAACCGCGCGTAACCAGTGAAACTCCTGGTGAGGATCGAATGTTTCACGTGAAACATTCGCCGATCGACGCGCAATCGGCGCGCGGGGAGGCCGAAGAGCGCGATGGGCAGCCGTCCGATCCGGCCGAACAACCTTCGGCGCGAATCGAGGGGGACTCATGAGGAAGCTGGGCGAGAGCATCAACGAGCTGATGGCCGCGCTGGCCGCCGGCGACGACGCGTCGCGCAACGCGGTGGAGGCCGTGTACAAGGATGCCGCGCAGATGGTGCTCGACCACGTGAACGCCGTGTACATCATGGCCGCCGACGAGGTGGTGAAGGGCACGCCGACCAGGGCGTCGCATGCGGGAACGGGCGCACAGCTGGTGGTGTACGCCGACGACAGCCTCATCCGCTCGGATCTCGATGCGCGCCAAGAGTTCCTCAAGATGAAATTGAAAGAACAAGGCGAGCACGTGGAGACGTTCAAGATCCTGCCTTCGCGCTTCGAAATGAAGGCTCGCCATCCCTTCCGCCGCGCGGAAGAGGACGGTGCCGTCGAGCGCGCTGCGCGCGCGAGTCGCGAGGAAACCCCGCGCACGCCTCTGTCGCCTGAAGAGGAAGCTGCTCTCGAAGCCAGCGTGGGGGCGGTGGAAAGTCCCATGGTCCGCAGGGCGCTCGAGAGGGCGATACGTGCCGATAAAAATCGCATTTAGCGGTCTGATGCGAAAAATAATGATCGAATACGAGATCGCGGCTCGTACGGCTTCTAAAACCCTTCATACTTGATGGATTTTATTGGTATCAAGGCATGGTTATGGTAAAATTTTCAGGTTAGCGCGAATCAGCGCTGCACTCACACATCGCACTATAAAAGGAGCATGTCAGTGGCAAACAAACCTGACCATTACGACGGTTCTGACATTCAGGTCCTCGAGGGCCTGGAGGCGGTCCGCAAGCGTCCGGGCATGTACATCGGCTCGACGGGCCCGCGCGGCTTGCACCACCTGGTGTACGAGGTCGTCGACAACGCCGTCGACGAAGCGCTCGCCGGGTACTGCGACGAGATCAAGGTGTGGATCCACCAGGACAACTCGATCTCGGTCGACGACAACGGCCGCGGTATCCCTATCGACAAGCACCCGAAAGAGAAGATCCCCACCGTCGAGGTGGTGCTCACCATCCTGCACGCAGGCGGCAAGTTCGGCGGCGAGGGCTACAAGGTGTCCGGCGGCCTGCACGGCGTGGGCGTCTCCGTCGTGAACGCGCTGTCTTCCCGCGTGGAAGTGCAGGTGCGCAAGGAGGGCAAGGAGTACTTCATCGGCTTCGACCACGGCAAGACGTCCGAGAAGCTGCGCGAAGTCGGCCCCACGAAGCGCGGTAACGGCACGACCGTGTCGTTCTGGCCCGACCCGGAGATCTTCACCGAGACCACCGTGTACGATTTCGACACCCTGGCGAACCGCTTCCGCGAGATGGCGTTCCTCAACAAGGGCCTCAAGATCGTGCTGTACGACGAGCGCGTCACCGACGCCGACGGCAACCCGCGCACCGAGGTGTTCCAGTACGCCGGCGGCATCGTCGACTTCGTGAAATTCCTGAACGAGGGCAAGGAAACGCTGAACAAGCCCATCTACTTCGAGGCCGAGAACGACGACGGCACCGTTGAAGTGGCCATGCAGTGGTCCACCTCGTACTCCACGAACTCCGTCATGGCGTTCGCGAACAACATCAACACGCACGAAGGCGGCACGCACCTCGACGGCTTCAAGCAGGCCGTCACGCGCACCATCAACGAGTACGCCCGCTCGAAGGGCATCCTCAAGGAGAAGGATTCCAACCTCTCCGGCGACGACACGCGCGAGGGCTGCGCGGCCATCGTGTCCGTGAAGCTGCACGACCCGCAGTTCGAGGGACAGACGAAGACGAAGCTGGGCAACACCGAGATCCGCCCGCTGGTGCAGAACGCCGTGACCCAGGGCCTGGCCGAGTACCTCGAGGAGAACCCGACCCCGGCCAAGCGCATCATCGGCAAGGCCACCCAGGCGCTCAAGGCCCGCGAAGCCGCACGCAAGGCGCGCGAGATGACGCGCCGCAAGGGCGTGCTGGACTCGTTCGCGCTGCCGGGCAAGCTGGCCGACTGCTCGTCCAAGACCCCGGAGAACTCCGAACTGTTCATCGTAGAGGGCGATTCCGCAGGCGGCTCGGCCAAGCAGGCCCGCGACCGCAAGACGCAGGCCATCCTGCCCTTGCGCGGCAAGATCCTCAACGTGGAGCGCGCGGGCTTGCACCGCTCGCTGTCCAGCGACACCATCAGCTCGCTGATCACGGCCATCGGCACGAACATCGGCGACGACTTCGACGCCGACCAGTCGCGCTACCATCGCATCATCATCATGACCGACGCCGACGTCGACGGCGCGCATATCCGCATCCTGCTGTTGACGTTCTTCTACCGCTACATGCCGGAGCTCATCAACCGCGGCTACATCTACATCGCGCAGCCGCCCATCTTCGGTCTCAAGAAGAAGAACTCGCGCTCGCCGAAGATCGAACGCTACATCTACGACGAGAGCTCGCTGGGCTCGGTGCTGGCCGAGTACGACGACCCGAACAAGTTCGACGTGCAGCGCTACAAGGGCCTGGGCGAGATGGACCCGGACCAGCTGTGGGAGACCACGATGGAGCCGGCCACCCGCACGCTTCTGCAGGTGAGCATCGACGACGCCGCCGAAGCCGAGCGCGTGGTGAGCGACCTCATGGGCGACCAGGTGGAGCCGCGCAAGGAGTTCATCCAGAAGCACGCGCGCGACGTCCGATTCCTCGATATCTAGGTTTGGCTCGACCCGCGCGCATTGCGCGCTGGTGAGCTTGAGAAGGAGAAGCTAAGTGGCAGACAACAACGATTCTTTCGACGAGTTCTTGAATCGCGCCGAAGAGGATTACGACGCGGGCGATATCGAAGCGGCCGAGGCCGACGACGAAGACGACGTGCTGGACGACGTCGAGGGCGGCGAGGACGAATCGCGCCCCGGCGCATTCGTGTCCGAGGAGAACAAGGCGCGCTCGCTGATCGACATGTCGTCGATCGCGAACCCGCACGGCTCCATCGTGGAGGGCGCCAACGGCGGCGACGGCACCATCGTGCGCTCCGCCTACCTCGGCAAGGAGATGCAGACGTCGTTCCTGGAATACGCCATGAGCGTCATCGTCTCGCGCGCCCTGCCGGACGTGCGCGACGGCCTGAAGCCGGTTCACCGCCGCATCCTGTACGCCATGAACGAGTCCGGCTACACGCCGAACCGCCCGCACATGAAATCGGCCCGTACGGTCGGCGACGTCATCGGCAAGTACCACCCGCACGGCGACTCTGCCGTGTACGACACGATGGTGCGCTTGGCCCAGCCGTTCTCGATGCGCGTGCCGCTGGTGGACGGCCACGGCAACTTCGGCTCCATCGACGGCGACGGCGCGGCCGCCATGCGTTACACCGAGTCCCGCCTGGACAAGGTGGCCATGGAGCTGCTGCGCGACCTGGACAAGGAAACGGTCGACTTCCAGCCCAACTACGACGAGAGCCTCGAAGAGCCCACGGTCCTTCCCGCGCGCTTCCCCAACCTGCTGGTGAACGGCTCGCAGGGCATCGCCGTGGGCATGGCCACGAACATCCCGCCGCACAACCTGGGCGAGACCATCGACGCCACGTGTCTCATGCTGGACAACCCTGACGTTACCACCGAGGAGCTGATGAAGGCGCTGCCCGGCCCGGACTTCCCCACCGGCGGCATCATCATGGGCAAGAAGGGCATCCGCGACGCGTACGAGACGGGCCGCGGCTCGCTGACCGTGCGCGCGAAGTGCAAGGTGGAGGAGGGCAAGAACGGCCGCAGCTCCATCGTGGTCACCGAGATCCCCTACCAGGTGAACCGCCAGCGCCTGCTGGAGAAGTTGGGCGAGCTGGTGCGCGAGAAGAAGCTGCCCGAGATCAGCAACATCCATGACGGCGCCGACCGCCATGGCATCGACATCATCATCGACCTCAAGAAGGACGCCATTCCGCAGGTGGTGCTGAACAAGCTGTACAAGCACACGCAGCTGCAGGTGGGCTTCGGCGTGATCATGCTGTCGCTGGTGGACGGCGCGCCGCGCGTGCTTTCGCTGAAGGAGATGCTGCACTACTACATCGCGCACCAGGAAGAGGTCATCGTCCGCCGTACGCGCTACGAGCTGGCGAAGGCCGAGGAGCGCGCGCATATCCTCGAAGGCTTGATCATCGCGCTGGACAACATCGACGAGGTCATCCACATCATCCGCTCGTCGCAGACCGACAAGGAAGCGGCCGAGCGCATGACCGAGCGTTTCGGCCTGACCGACAAGCAGACCGCCGCCATCCTCGAAATGCGCCTGCGCCGCCTGACCGGCTTGGAGCATCAGAAGATCGAGGACGAGTTGAAGGAGCTGTTGGAGAAGATCGCGTACTTCAAGCGCGTCCTGTCCGACGACCAGCTGGTGCACGACATCATCAAAGAGGAGCTGTCCGAGGTCAAGAAGAAGTTCGGCAGCCCCCGTCGCACGCTCTTGTCCGAGGCGGCCAAGGACCTCGATGTCGAGGATCTCATCGCCGAGGAGAGCATGGTCGTCACGATGACGAAGGCCGGCTACGTGAAGCGCCTGCCCGTGGCCACCTACCGCCAGCAGAAGCGCGGCGGCAAGGGCATGTCGGGCGTAAACCTCAAGGACAACGACTACGTCGAGCACCTGTTCGTGGCGTCGACGCACTCCTACATGCTGTTCTTCTCCACGAAGGGCAAGGTGTACCGCCTGAAGGTGTACGAGCTGCCCGAGGCGTCGCGCCATGCGCGCGGCACGGCCATCGTGAACCTGCTGCCGCTTGAGAAGGGAGAGACCATCTCGGCCGTCATCGCGACGAAGGACTTCCCGTCCGACGAGTACCTCATGTTCGCCACCGAGCACGGCATGGTGAAGAAGACGTCGATGGACCTGTACGACCGCACGCGCCGCGACGGCCTGATCGCCATCAGCCTGAAGGACAACGACCGCCTCATTTCGGTGAAGCGCGTGGCTCCGGGCGAGAAGGTGCTCATGGTGTCCAGCGCCGGCAAGGCCATCATGTGGGACGAGGGCGAAGTGCGTGCCATGGGCCGCGACACCATGGGCGTGCGCGGCATGAACGTGCCGCCCATTGCCAAGGTGCTGGGCATGGAGATCGCGCAGCCCGATACCGACCTGTTCGTCATCACCGAGAAGGGCTACGGCAAGCGCACCCCCATCGCCGAGTACCCCGAGCACCATCGCGGCGGCCAGGGCGTGTTCACCATCACGATGACCGAGAAGAAGGGCCTGCTGGCCGTCATGAAGATCGTCGCCGAAGACGACGAGATCATGATCATGTCCGAGGAAGGCGTGTGCGTGCGCACCCCGGTGTCGGGCATCTCCGAGCTCGGCCGTTCCACGCAGGGCGTGTGCGTGATGAAGACGGCCGACAAGGACCGCGTGACCGCGGTGGCCATCTCCAGTCGAGGCAAGAAGAAGAAAGCCTCCGGCGCGCAGGTGGAAGGCGAGGAGCTGGACGAGAACGCCATCGATGAGCTTGAGGACGGCGCCGAAGGCACCGCCGAAATCGAGAGCGTCGAAGAGGTGGAGAACGCGGAAGGCGACGAAGAGTAGGTAGAATGCCTCCAGCGTAACCTTGAATGCCCCGCCTCGCATCCTGCGAAGCGGGGCATTCTCTTTTTGGCGAGCCGCGCTGCCACCCAGCGAATGTTTCACGTGAAACATTCGCTCCCGCACTGCACCTGTCACGCGCCCGAATGTTTCATGTGAAACATTCGGCCTCTTTCGCGTTATCGCTTGCGGCTCTCTTCGTTCGCGATGTTTCACGTGAAACATTTTCTTTCCCTCTGCCTCATGAATGCGAAAAACATGAAGGAACCCGCAGCCCCCTGTCGGGTTGTTGACGTGCCGTATACTGCACGCCTCATGACTGTTATCGACGGCCGCCAACGCGGCCGTTCACGTGAAAGGGGGACGGAAACCTATGTATCGAGCAGCTGCCGCGCAAGCGGCGCGCCTGTCGTCGAAAGCGCGCGGAGCCGCGAAGCGCGCGCAAACGACGCGCCGCGAACGGGCCCAGCGTTGCCCGGCGGAGAAAACCACAGCTGGCGACGTGTTCGTGCTTTCCGTTCCGCTGTTCGTGGAACTGTTCATGCAAATCATGATCGGGAACATCAACCAATTCATGCTGGCGCCGCTGGGAACCGAGCCGGCCGCCGCGGTCGGCAACGCGCTGCAGATCCTCAACATCGTGACCATCGCGCTGTCGGCCATGGGCACGGCCTCCACCGTGCTCGTGACCCGCGTGTTGGGGAAATCGTCGGCTACCAGCAAGGTGTCGGAGATCGCCACCGTGGCCCTCGTGGTGAACGTAGCGCTCGCGGCGGCCATGACCGCGGTGCTGTTCCTCTTCTGGCCGCAGTTCTTCTCCTGGCTGCACATCGACGGGTCCATCACGGGAATGGCGTCGTCGTTCCTGCTGATCGTCGGCTCCACCACGGTGGTGCAAGGGGCGTTCTTCGCGTTCACGGCTTTGCTGCGCAGCTACGCGCGCGGCGCCGACGTGATGCGCGCCAGCCTGGCGATGAACGCGGTGAACATCGCGGCCAGCGCCGCGCTCATCGGCGGCGTCGCGTTCGTCCCGGCGTTCGGGGTGGAAGGCGCGGCGGTGGCGAACGTGGTGGCGCGCGTCGTGGGCCTCGCGGTGGCATGCCGCCTCGTGCTGCGCCATACCGATGTGCGCATGCGCCTGGCGTATCTGCGCCCGTTCCCCTGGAAGACGCTTCGGCGCATGTTGGGCGTGGGCATCCCCTCGTCGGGCGAGCAGATGAACTACGACCTCGCGCAGATCGTCATCCTGTCGTTCATTAACGTGCTGGGCACCACGGTGGTCACCGTGAAGGTGTACTGCTCGATGATCGCGGGCATCGCCTACCTGTATTCCATCGCGTTGTCGCAGGCGACGCAGATCGTGCTGGGATATCTGTTCGGCGCGGGCAAGTTCGATGCGGTCGCGCGGCGCGTGTGGGTGGCCGATCTCATCGCCGTGGCGCTGACCACCTGCGTGTCCACGCTCATCTGGATCAACGCCGACGCGGTGTTCGGCCTGTTCACCGCCGATCCGATGGTGCACGAGCTGGGTCGCCAGGTGCTGCTCGTGGAGATATTCCTGGGTATCGGGCGTGCGCTCAACATCGTGATGGTGAAGGCGCTCATCGCGGTGGGCGACGTGAAGACCCCGGTGACGGTGAACGTCATCTCGTCGTGGATATTCGCGGTGGCAGGCGGCTATGCGCTGGGAATCGGCTTAGGCTGGGGCATCGTGGGCATGTGGGTGGCCATGTGCGTGGACGAGTGGCTGCGCGCAGGGTTCCTGCTGATCACGTTCGCACGCGGAGGGTGGCGGCGGCGCGCCCAGGAACGACGGCCCGAGCCTCGGCCTGAAACGCCTCCTGATGCCGTGGAAGCTCCGGCCGTGTCGTACGCGAAGCCGTCGATGTTCGTGCTGAAGAAGCCCAGCGCAACGGGCCGTCCGAAAGAACCGGGCGCCGTCAGCCTGTCGGCGATTATGGGGCTGGCGCTGGCCGACGACGGGGGCTTGACGCATGGGATCGTTCAGGCCGTCATCGATGCCTTGACGGCACTGTGGTAGCCGGCGGAAAGCCTTCCGTAGGCCGAATCGGTCAGCCTTCGAAATCTTCCGGGGCGAGACCTTCGAGAAACTTTTTGAACTCGGACAGTTCGGCTTCGCTCGCTTCCGGTTCCGTCCGCCTCAGCACATAGGGGAACGAAGCACGCTCCAGCACGTCCTCCACGATGTAGATGGGGGCTTTCTGCCGCACGGCTAGCGCCAACGCGTCGCTCGGGCGCGCGTCGAGGGCGATGAGGCGGTCGTGCTGGCGCAGCGTGAGCCGTGCGAAGAACGTCGCACCCTGCACGTCGTTGATGACCACGTGGTCGATCTGCGCGTCGAGGTTCGTCAGCGCGTCGAGGAACAGGTCGTGCGTCATCGGCCGCGAGAACCGCGCCTTTTCCAGCGCGATGCCCATTTGCGTCGCTTCGTTCACGCCCACCCAGATGGGGATGATGCGCGACTTTCCTTCTTGGACGATCTCCTCTACCGGTTGCAGCACGATGATGGACGGCGACGGCGCCGCCGAGACGATCAGCGTTTGAACGGTAACGGGAATCATCGGCACTCCTCCTCGGGCTTCTTGCGTCGCGTCGCGCGCGGCCGGCCCACCGATTATAGCGCTTCGGCAGGGTCGCCGGTCGCATCGCCGTGGCGTTTTGGTTTCAAGATACGGACGGTCGTGTTTTCACGCGAGCCTTCAGCAGCTGCTCCATGCTTCGGTACGCGGGCGATTTTGCTCCTTTGAGCGTGATGAGGCAAAGAGGGATTGCCTTCGCATCTTCGCTTGCGAGGGGAATCATCCGGCTGCGGGGAAGCATCTCGCCAAGCGGGGCGATGTTCACCATGAAGCACACCGCGTGCTTGACGTAGAACTGGCGCGGCGCGTCGAACGCGAGCGGTTCGACAATCGGCGATTTCAGCCCGTCTTCGTGGTACATGACCAAGATGGATTCGTTGAAATGGTCGAACGTGCGCGAAGATATCACGCGGTAGGGCTCCAGCTGTTCGAGGGATACGGCGTTTTGGCGGGCCAGAGGGTGATTCGCAGCCATGCAGATTCCTGCGGGAACTGTTCCCATGGGGAAGCAATCGAAGCCGGGGCGGTCGAGCGGCCCGATGGTGATGAGCGCATCGCATGACCCCGCGCGAAGGGCGTCAAGGCCGGCTTCTCCTGTTCCGATGGATGTTTCGGTTCGGGCGTGCAGGTGCTTGTCGAAGAACGCAGCCATGTTCGCGCGGGCTTTCGCGTTGTTGCAGAACGCCGGTGCGACGAGGAACAGCCGGAGTTTGACGGGTTTTTCGTCGCAGGACTCGCTTATCAGCTCCAGCTCTCGAAACGACGAATCGACTTCGGCGGCCTTTTCCAGGAACGCCTCGCCGAGGGGCGTGAGTTCGATGCCTTGATGGCTGCGATCGAACAAGTTCTCTCCGAATTCGGATTCGAGGTCTGCCATCGACTTCGACACTGCCTGCACGGAAATGCCGTGCTCGCGAGCGGCCGAGGACAGGCTGCCGCGATTCGCGACGCTGACGAAGTACTTGATCTGTTTGATGTTCAATGAAGCGTTCCCCTTCCGATGCCAAGCTCGGTGCTTGGTCTTAGCGTACCATGCATCGGAATGCGCACCCGAGTGCACGGCTCTCGAGTTGGAAAAAACGCCGTCGTTACCGGATATTCAAAAACTGGTAAGAAATATTCAAAAAGTGCTTGACCGAACTTAGTGATTCGACGTATAGTGATCAGGCACTTTTTTTGGGCCCGTAGCTCAGTTGGTTAGAGCGCACGCCTGATAAGCGTGAGGTCGCTGGTTCAAATCCATTCGGGCCCACCATTTTTTGCAATAAACGCTCCACCGTGAGCCGAGTTAGCCGGTGGAGCGTTTATTAATTTCTAGACGCGGTTTTATGCAGTTCGCGACTAGCCAAAGAATGTGCAACTTGGGGCATTAGCTCAGCTGGGAGAGCGCGGGCTTTGCAAGCCTGAGGTCAGGGGTTCGATCCCCCTAACCTCCACCATGATGGACCTGTAGCTCAGTTGGTTAGAGCGTCCGGCTGATAACCGGGAGGTCACA
>OCAV01001567.1_pt1 | contig 14373 bp, 29 predicted proteins | sample 1538331 | NCBI WGS metagenome assembly OCAV01 (sample SAMEA2580297, study PRJEB22360) | human gut metagenome | biome: human gut; feature: human-associated habitat; material: faeces | place: Denmark | collected 2008/2010
CAGTGGGATACCTGCCCCGGAACGATCGTGACCCCGTCTAGCCGCTCTTCCAGCCTGGCCAGCGCGGCATCTATCAGCGCGATCTCTCGCCTGTTCCTCTGGTACTGTCTAAAGGCATCTTTCAGCGGCATATTCCCATCTCCTTATAAACCTTCTCGCGCAGGGCTGCTATGACCTTCTCTCCATCAAGATTCACATAATATTTCATATCGCGCCGGAAGAACCGCTCGCACTCGTCAACCATCTGCAGCGCCTCCGGACAGCCCCGCTTCCTGATCAGCCGCTTCAGCGCCTTTCGGTAGTCTATTGCCGCCTGCCTGACTACGGCGACCAGCAGGTTGTTATATCCTTCCACGTTCCTGCCTCCTTACATACTGGTCTACGCTTTCATGCTCCATCTGCCTGCCCTGGTGCCGGATCAGGCGCCTTGCCTGGAAGGATAACTCCCCAGGGGCATAGGCCGGCCGGCGCATCCATTCTCTCGCCTTCTCCCCGGGATCCCTGTCCCTCTTCCGATTCTTCAATCTATCATCTCCATTTCCTTCGTTTGTTTCGTTAAACGCCCATTTCTTTTACGCAGTCTGGTCTGTTAAAGTAGCGTACTCATTAAAAATCTTCTGAATAATACAACTGTTACACTCTCCGTCACAATTGTTCCCACAGCAAAGCATATCAACATCATCAACATTGCTCTCTCCTCCACTTGTAGTAGGGTTTGTAACTGTGCACCACGTTCTCGGCACATATGTGCCGTCATCCAACTTAATCATTTCAAACATATTCTGTCCTCCTTCTAAATCCTAATTTATATGTTCTTGTAGTATCCGCACCACACCAACCGCATTTTACTTTACTTTTTATTATTAATACCTCCTCTAATAAAAGATTGCTTTTATAGTATGATTTCATAAATGATATCATTATGATAATTTCCAAACTTATCCTTTATCGCATCTTTTAAGATATGTTTTGTACCATTGTATTTTTCACAAAATTTATCGTAATGTTTTTCTACAGGATTACCACCAATCATTCGCCATTCAATCCTATGTAATTTGTATTCATAAATCAATTTATTTAATTCGCTGTATAAATCCTTACCTACGATTAAATTACCTCTATCAAAAGAAATAAGTCCAAATCTACTAGCGCAAGATGAATACCAATCTATGTGATAATCTAAATATCCTAGTAGTTTTCCATCCGAATTAACAATAGCATACTGAAATCTTCCACTTTCTGTTTCTTCCTGAATATTTGGCAGCCAGTTAGTTAGACCACCTGTTTCATACATCATATCTTCTGTATAGTAATAATTCTTAAATGCTTCAAGTATTTCATTCTTTTTAATAATTGCTGGTACTAACACATCATTCACCTCTCTCTAAACATAAACTTCAAATCAATACTTGATTTCATGCTACTCTGAAACTATCTCCAAGCATTCCATTGGAATTTCGCAGCATAAATCCACTGTTGCATAATCTATATTTGTATCTTCATCGTGCCAGATAGCTAATATTTCTTGAGTTGTTTTACCAAATCTTCTACAGAAATCCGGAATTTCTTCTTTGATAAAACCTAAATCTCTCATAACTTTTGGTAGATTTTCTTTTACTTTAACCTTGTCTCCAACTTTCATAATCAATCTCCTTCTTTTGATAAATAAGTAGCAACTTTTTCTGTTTCTATTACCTTGATAAATTCTTCGACTGATGCGTTCTTATACTTTGCTATTGCATCTTCTGGTGACTCTGCGAATACATATGATTCACCCTCGTATTTAACTCTATATAATTCTAAGTTATTGATTATCCCGTACCAATTCTGTTTCCTTGTAATGTCGTTGTTGTCCGTTGCTATGCTCTACCCATACCGTTCCATCACCACAAACTTCCACAACAACACCAGTGATATACTCTGCTGGATTTAAAAACCACCTTACTTTATCTCCATCCTTGAATCCTTGCTCTTTCATCTACTTTCTACCATCCTTCCTCCTAAACGCCCAGTCAACTTATATTGCTGGCATAAGTCCTGGCTGTGCTGTATCATTGTCAGCAAACATTAAAATATCCCAATTCAGTGCCTGTCCGCAGTGATAACAGTAATCTGCTATTCCTGTGCCTGTAAAACCACTACCACAAGCAGGGCATCTGTAACTATCCGTGTACCTAATTTCAGCATCATTAACTTTCACGGGTTTCTGCGGTATCTGCTTTTTAAGTGCGGACACCGCCGTTTCTATAGCCTGCCCCATATCAGATTCCCAATCGTCAAAACCACCTTGATAACGTCCACCGACCATTTTACACGTCTTAGGAACATTGTTTTTTAATACCTCAATTGCCTTATTGTCATCCATTGTCCTTTCCTCCTAACCCCTAATATTCCTCATCGTCATAATCCTCGTCTTCGACCAGGATTTTACAATCTTCCCACTCGGCTCCGCATCTTGAACACACATAAAATCCTTTTTCTTCATACGGTGATTGACTTTTCGATGTACAATCACAATACTTGCATTCCCAATGTTTACCTTTCATTTTCCGATCGCTCCTTTAAATGCTAAGTTAATCGCTCATTCCAGCCCACTGTTCTGCCATCGCTTGGATGGCAGAATAAAACCCTTGTGCCCCCATAACTGATAATGCTGCTACCGGATTCACGAAAACATTGTCTTTTCTTTCCAACCATTCTTCGAGATAGTCCACTGTGTACACTGGATGCATTAATCTTCTAACAATCTCTTTCTCTCGTTCTGTCATGTCGTCTATTTTCCTCCTAAAATCTAATCTCTTTCACTTGCCACTTGCTTCAATTTGTTGCTTTCTTCGTCCCTCTTTCCCAGCAAGGCTCCTAATCTACGACATCTCTTTTTCTATTTATGTCGACTGACGTAAAGTTGTGTCCGCTTTTAGAATTTACATATTTTACCAATTATAATCTCTGCGGTTATACTAAAGAAAAAGGGGGATTTTTTATGTCAGATCCTATTACTACCTTGCTTCTGACACTTGGAATTCATTCTACTTACCGTGGTTTCTATTACCTTCGACACGCACTTAAACTCTGTCTGCAGGACGAAGATTATCTGCTTTTCGTCTATAAGCGCCTTTATGTAGACATTGCTAAGGAGTTTCGTGTAAGTCGTGATAGCGTTGAGCATTGTATGCGTACTACGATTACTTACTGCTGGAATAACGGAAACCGCGATTTCTTATGCGGCATTGCAAAGTATCCTCTGCTTTCCAAGCCAACGAATAGTGAATTCATTGATATTCTATATCATCACTTGAAATTCCAGGACAGGTAGCCCGCTTTTGCGGGTTACCTGTCTCTTGATTCAATCCATCAAGTGGACGACAATGCTGGTGGGTAGAACCTTTGAATATTGGAACCTCTATCAGCGTGTCATAACGCCTTGTCCCTCTTTACTGTAATGTCAACAGTAATTGTCATCCTGCCAAACGTACTATTCCTCTATCTCTTATGGCTTCTCGCACCAATCTTCTCACGCTTTCATTCAAACACTGTTCAATTATTTTCCTGAAATCCCCATCAAATATTCCGCATGCAGCGTATTGATTATCGGCGCAAATGCATACAGGATACCGATCAGGAACTCGTCGTTTCCGTATTTTCCCTTCAGTTCAGTTACTCGCCTGTTGAATCCCCCCATATCATGATCCCTCAGGTACTGCTTGTAGGATCCCCAGCAGTCGTTATAGATCCCTCTCACTCTCTGCTGGATCATGTCCGCATCATTCAATAATCCTGCACCTCGCTTTCCTATAACTGGTTTTTCGCCGTTTCCATTGATTCTCGCAGAAGCCGATCTGATCTACATAGTCATAACCGACTGGCTGTTCCTTCCCCTCGCACATCCTGGCGATCCTTCCAATGCTCTGCGTCACTACTGCGTAATCTTTCTTTGGAGTTGCGAGATACAAGCGATCAAGCCTCGGAATGTCCAGCCCCTCTTTTGCCAGGCTAAAGGATGCAAATAGGAAATGCTTTTTTCCTGCCTTCATATCCTCAAGCGCCTGTATCCGGTCAGCCTTTGCCTTCTTGGATGTCATCCTGCCGTCAATCATGGCGCTATCCTTTTTCAATTCTTCAGGCAGCATATTCTGCAGCAGATGCAGATGATCCAGTCTGTCCGATAGAATCAGATTCGAGTGATTTTGATTCTTGACCAAATCCTCCGCAATGATCTGGCATCGCGCAATGTTTCCGGTCAGATATTCCATCAGTTTGCTGTATACCATAGTCCCGTCCGTATCCAGGCATGACCGGCTTGTCATGATCCCCGTATCCCTTCTTAAGATCTCCACCTGCATGATCTTTTCCGCAACCGCTTCATCCGGCACCTTATACTGGATATCTCCCAGTATGGCGAATGTGCTTTTGATCAGCCCGTCAGATCTGTGAACCGTTGCACTGAGTCCGTATTTGTAACTTGCAGCCAGACGGCTCATAACCCTGTAAAACATCTTCATTCCAGATGGAGTTCCTGATACCCGGTGGCATTCATCCACGATAATGACATCCCATTCATACTTGTACTTCTCCAGATCCAGTTTTGAAAGCGTCTGCACAGTCGCAAAAGTCATATGGCTTCCAATCTGCACCCTGCCTCCTGTGATCTTCCCAAGCGTTTCCTCTGGATAATACTGTCGCGCCCGGTCATAAGACTGATTCAACAGATCTGCGGTGTGCGTCAGCCAGAGCGTCTTTCTCCCGATCCTCGCCGCAAGTGCGATCCCCATCTGAGTCTTTCCGGAGCCGCAAGGGCTTTGGAGAATTCCGCATCCAGCCCTTTTCATGGCGCTTACCGCCGCCTCTTGATATTCATACAGCGGAACCATGTCCGGGAATTCCAGCATCCCATTGTCTGCCAGGTCTTGTATGATCCCCGTATCCTCTGTCAGAAATCTTCGCACCTGCTTTCCAGTCCCGCACGGAAGAGCCAGCACATCGCCATCTACGTAGAAGAGATATAACTGCTTTTCCGTATTTCCAGTCCATAGTCCCATTCGCTGCTTCCTGGCGTATTCAGGATTAGGGATGATCAGATTTTCTCTTGCCCACGCTACTAACTCCGGCACCGGATTCCTGATATAGATCTCATTGCTGATTGTTACCTGCATCCCGCCACCTTCCTATCAAGGCGGTCCCGATGCTCGATCCAGCGTTCAAAGAGCCTTCCGCAGCGCATTAATTCATTTCTGGTCGCCTGCTTCGCTCCACTTTCCATCATGGTCGCAAGCATGCGGTAAGGCACCAGAATGACCATGCCCTGCAGCCTAATCGCAAAGAGTCCCGGGCGGTTCCCTGTGCTGCTCCATAATGACATCGCATTGTGCTGGTTCTCCTCTATCCTGCTCAGCCTGAATGAATCCCCCTGGCAATCCTTACAGTCAAAGACATAGGTCTCTCCATCTCTGGCCGCGATCACGTCAAACGGCTGCCCATTCTGGTTGTCCTTCATGCAGTGAGACCAAAAGCCTTTCTCTGCAAGCATCTGTGCAAATTCCTTCTCGAATGCTGTTCCATTGCTTTTATTGCTCATATTTTATTCCTCCTCTATGCGTACCCGCTCGTTTTTCCTCCTCCATTTTCGCTTGGTCTTACCTTTTTACGCGAAGGTCTTTCCACGTTTATGTAAAAAAACATGCCGCAAAGCCAGTAAAAACGTTGGGTCTTACCGTCTTACCCAAAAACACACCATACAACCACATATTTTTATAAGAAAAAAAAATTATTGTAATTTTTACTCCTACACGTATATGGTACATGGTAAGACAGGTAAGATGGTAAGACTATATATTATAAAGTGCGTATTCACGCTGTTTTATGGTCTTACATTTTGTCTTACCAAAATATTTGCGGTAAGACTTTAATCGAATGGAAGTCTTATCTGATCATTATCCACCGCGGTAAAACCATCCTCGTCTGCATCCGGCTCCATGTTTATTTTTAAATAACTTGCCTTGATTCCATGTACTTTTGTTTGATGGACAAATTTACCTTGCGTATTTTTCACAAGCCGGTTCTTTTCTGCCCATTTCTTGCTGATTGCTGCATAATCGAATCCCGTCTTTTCCAGAAACTCGCACAGCACATCCTTATTGATCACGGCTACTGGTGGCTTTTCCGGATGCTCCTCATCCTCATCGATCCTGCCCCAGACCTCTCCCTTATTCAGGGAGTCTGTCCCATTCGGGTTCTGGAACCGCACCGGGTTCTTGGCAATCCAGTTCAGCACTGCCTGATAGGACCGTTCTGCTACATCCACTTCATTTGCGCTCCTGAGATACTCTTTCACGTCAGCTATAGTTAACGGAATTTCGTCCGTAAAGATCAATTCTGTAAGTATCCGATCAGCCACCAATATACAGGACATCGCCATTGCCTGTTTTTCGGTCGTGTCGAGTTTGCACATGGAATCAAAAAGACGCTTATATTCTTCCTTCAATTTTCTTGTTTCAGTGCCACGCAGATAATCCACTAACATTTTCCCTGCAAATCCATGGTTTTCTTCTAATACCGACACGCTGTAATTTCCATCTTCAAGCAGCTTGGACTCAATTTCTATCTCTATCACCCGGTTCTTTGATCCTGCCCGGCTGTTCTGCTTTGTGATGGGCTCCTCGCCCGTAAACAGGAAGCTGTTGCACCATGTCATCGTCTCTTTTACACCTCCAGATGCCTTTCCCTGTCCACGCATAATGCCTTCGGTCAGCCTATAAATCAGTTTGTCATAGTTGGTTGTCCATCTATCTTTCACAGTCTGTAATTCATCTCCCGCGAATGGGATAGAGCGCAGGAATGCTGCTGACTCCATATAAAAGTACTGTGTATTGTCCATTGTTTTCAACAGTCCGCCCATTTTAGGATCCCCCCATATGGACATGGCTGCCATTACCGCTACTGTCTTGCAGGTGCCTGAATCACCACTCCAGATATGGAATACAAATGGAAGCGCATTTACCAAACTGAGCAATGGACTTGCCGCGCTCGCTGCAAATGCCATTCTTACGATTTTGTTTTTCCTGAGCACAGAGCAATGGTCTTTCCACGCATCAAAACTGCCTTCCTGTCTTATATTTTTGAATACTGCATTGAATCTTTCATCGCCATCATAGACAATATCCTGAGCATAAGGCATGAACTCATTCCCTGCCCATCCAAGCCGGTTAATTGACCGTTTAGGGCTTAATTTTGCTGGATTATATCCCACACAGTCACTGATATACTTTACAAGGCTCTTGGCATTCTCCGTGGTAACCTCAATACCGATCTTGCTCAATACCTTCACAATGGAGTTGTTATCTGCGCACACATCCCGGCCGACAGTAACTTGGTTCCAGCTCCCGTACTTAAAGTAAGCCAGCCGGATCCGTTCATCTCCAGTATCAACATTTTTCAGTATCTCTACTGGAAGGATCGGGTGCGTGCAGGCATTGATAATCACCGGCATTCCCTTATTGTCAAAACGCTGCATGGTTACGCCCAGATCGTTTGCCCGCCACTGCCCGCACTCCAATTCTACCGGCTGACCGGTAAAGGCGGTCTTGTTCCCGGTTTCCTTCATCTTCTGCGCATAGTCTTGGAAGAAGGCCTTTAGCGTCGAATTAAACTCGCTGATCCGCTTCAATTGCCTGGCTCTGGTTTTCATCCCTTCGATATACCTTGTCCGCTCTACGATATCCTCTATTTCAAAAATTTTACAAAAAACTTCATCTGGAAACGGATCAGCGGGAGTAAGCTCCATCATTCCATCCAGCAATTCGTCTTTCGATTTCTCCAAGTCTTCTCACCGCCTTCCTGTCTGCGTAGTACTTTTCCGGGCATTTCTCCAGGCACTCGAGCCTGTATTCCACGATGGACAGTTCCTGCAGCGCCTCCTCGAAATGTGGGGATGCGAAATCATTCTCCGCCTCGCAGAGAAGCATCCAGTAGCCCTTCAGGATCGCCATTGCCATCGCCTTGAACTTTTGGAGTTCCCTATATCTTCTCTGCCGCTCCTGACGCTCCCGCTTCTCCCGGTAGGAAAGGTTCTCCAGCCGGATTGGCAGGGAAAAGTCCTCGATCAGTTTTTTGCATGCCTCTTCATTGGTCAGGTCAAAAAGCCTTCCCACAAATTTCACTACATCGCCGCCTTCGTGGCAGGTAAAACAGAAATATCCCTTGTCATGCTGGTAAATCTTCATGCTGGGATGGCTGTCCGCATGAAAAGGGCAGAGGCAGAACCCCTGCCGGTTTATCTGGAGCCCGTAAAATTCGGCTGCCTTTTTCATGCTTAACGCCCGTTTTACCTCCTCGTAGTCCTCCCTACATAAATGGCAGTTCTTCATCGATGCCATCCGGAATATTCATGAATCCGTTCTCGTCTGCCGGTCCATACTGCGGGGGCGCGCTGGCGGCTCCTGCGTCATCCCCGAGCAGCTTGTCCTCCGGCACCTTTGCGTCCTTCAAGCCGTCTATGCTGCGGATCTGCGCTATCTTGGTTGCCATGCGCTTCTCCCCTCCAGACGTAAGGAATTCTTCCCTTCCCATAATTGCGCCAAATTTCTTTTTTACAAGCGTTTTTTCATTTCCCTGCTGTCCCCATGGGAAGGAATAGCCAGGATTCGATTTTTCGATACTGGTCATAAGCCCTTTAAAGAACGGGGTTCCCAGTCCATCCATGTTCTGCCTGTGTATGCCTTTATATTTTGCATTCTGATCCGTCTGCTTTGCAGCATTATACTGCTTCTGATAAAAGCCTTTGTATTCCCCTTCTGCTATGTCAAACTGCATGACAAATCGGTCATGCCCGTTATACTCCTCCTGCCTGGCTCCTAAGACTTCGCATATGTATAGGCCAGCCGGAAGCTGTACAGACTCTCCCGTGTAAGCCGGTGCCTCATCGTATCCCTGTGGTTTTGCTATCATAATGTCTCATCCTCTCTTTCTTGATTCTTTGGGTTTTCTATCCCGTAATACTGCCGGATGGTGTTGTCCACCAGCAGAAGGTCATTGTCTATCTCTATCTCCGGAAACATGTCATCCGGTGATTTACTTACAGCTCCGTCCCTCGACTGGGTCACAAAGACGTAGCGTTCACCCTTAACAGCGCGCAGAATGATGGTAAACATGCCGGGAAGGCAGACTTTTTCGTCCAGCAGTTTCCCGATTGTTTTAGGCCCGATGTCTCCGAATTCATTGACATCCTCATGCATGATAACGTATACGATCCGATCCTCCGGCACTTCATTGGAAATGCAATCAATCAGCCGGTAAAAATCATCCGCGAGTTGGTTGTACAGACCAAACACTGCATTCCCTTTCCCGGTCGTACTGTGTCCATCCATAAATTGCTTCGTGATCAGGTATCCTGCATCATCAATCACGATAGATTTCGGCCACTGCTTGCTTTTAACAGCCGCCTTGATCTTTCCATAGTCAGTGCACACGTTTCCTGCAAGTTTTCCTTTGAAGGGCAGCGGCTTGTTTAATACACGGATAAGCCCGAAGTCCTTTCCAACACAGTTTTTCATGCTCCGGCTTTTTCCTGCGCCGGATTTTCCTATAATCAGAACTGGAATTCCCATTATCTTCCCTCCCCGATTTTGCTGAAATCAATCGCGAAAACAGCATCCATGATTTCTCTTGCATCATCCCTAACCCCGTCAAGCGGTGTAAATGCATATGCTGAATGCTCGTTTTTATACAGCAGGATGCCTCCGGATTCGCTTACGGATGCCGGTCCGGATGGCGCATTCTCATCTCCCAGCTCGCTCAGGTCGATGATCTCGCAGCAGGTTTCCGGCACGGCCAGAATGCTTCCGGATGTATTCTGCTGCAGAAGCCGTACCTGGGAATGCTGGTCTTTTATAACGACCGGCGTTACGATATAGGCATATCTGCATTTCCGTTTCATTTCTGGCAGATCATACAGGCTGTTTTCTGCTATCTCATACTGGATCGGCTCATCCTTCTTTGCCTTGAACACGCATCCCTGCTTGGGCAGTTCGCCTGTATATTCCATTACGGCCGCCTTTATCCAGTTCGGTATGTACCCATCCTCCGTCCATGTTATCCATCTTCCTCCGGCTACGACCAGGCCGTCATAGATCCGGCCAACGGTCAGCCCCTCCCATCGGAAGGAGCTCTTTATCAATTGCTTTAACTTCGTCTTGTTTAAAAACATCCTATTTCCTCCTATATTCATTCTTGCTTTTCCGGATCGCCTCCGCCACCAGTTCGATGCAGATCTCGCATTCATGATAAGTCGGCTGAAACAGGTGCCGGCCATTGACCAGCTGCTCCGTTATCACGCTGGCCGTCTTCACGATCTGGTTCATGCGGTATGGAGGGATCCCATCCATCTTCTTTTCTTCCATACGGCTACCTCACATAATAGGACTTGCTCCAGAATCCACTTTCATGCATGTGCTCTATCCTGTTCTTCCTGACGAATTGCTGGTAAGTTGCCCATCCATACCTGGCGATCTTTTTGCCACGATCTTCCATTATCTTCCGCACGAGCTCATCTGCCTGGCCTTCCGCATAGTAATAGCGATCATATACATCTACTATCTTCTCATTCTGCTTGATCCATGAGCCTATGTTATATCTGTATTTCAGATGCTTCTTGCCCCTGTGATCCGATATCCTTATGCTATTGCACACCCCGCAGTCAAGTTTCAGGTATATGCTCGCCGTTGAATAGGCATCATACCGCTGGATGATGACCTTCTCGTCAGCCAGGCGGCCTTGGATATAATCCGCAAGCCCGGCAATCCTGCTTCTCCCTCCCATGGCCATCACCTGATATTGAGATGCGTGCCGTACGGCTCGAGTTTGGCCCACTCGACTTCCCTGCTCTGCAGCAGTTCGCGGATCGCATCCTTGTTTGGCACGGGCTTCTGTGCTATCAGGTACTTTCCTGGGATCTCTTCGATGTTCTCCGTAATGGCAAGCGGCTGCTTTCCGCCATTCGATGATACGGAAAAGCTGAATAATTCTGTCTTGAACTTTGTCTTTCCGATAAATTCCAGGTTCGCCTGCAGGGTATCCTTCAGCCACTTCGCACGATTTTCAAGCGTCATCCTTCTTTTATGCAGCCTGTCCTCTTCAGATTTAATTGCTTCCGCCTCGCCCAGCATATTTTTGATGATCTTTGCGTAATTGTCAGCCTTGTCCTCGATCTCGCCTTCAATGGATTCCAGCGTGTCCAGAATCGTCTGCTCGTCCGTCTCGCCATCATAGAGCAGGTTCATTACCCCATCGTACTGTTCTGTTAGTTCATATAATCTCATCTTATTTCTCCTTTCCCTTCTCCGATCTGACAATATAGATATTGGCTTCCACCCGGAAGATCTCAATCTGCTCCTTCAGCCCCTTTGTCCTCCTGTATGACTGCAAGTTCGGAAGCTTCTTCTTGGCCTCTTCTTCCGTGTCATACTCAATACGCATGTTCTTCATTTTCTTCGTTGCCAGGAATGATTCCAGGGCTATCACTTCATCGCTTTTTAGACCTATGCATTTCCGTTTTTTCTCCGGAACTATAACATCATAACTTATATTCATGTCTTCTTCTCCATAATTGATATAATCGAGGTTGTCTGCCGTAATCATATCCATATAGGTCACGCCCTCAGTGCCCGGGACGATTTCCTCCAGGCTGATGGTCTGTATCTCGCGGGATCTTCTTTCCCTTTCGTGACCTACCGCTGACCTTAGATCGTTTTTCACAATGGTAGAAAATTTCCATCTATGCAGGTCCGGTCTCTGAATCCATTTCTTTACGGACAGCAGATACCGGAAGATTACGACATCATACCAGTCATCAGGTTTTAATTGATTCCACCGCAGGAACTGCTCCACAAGATAATGGTTTGACTCTGCGAAGCGCTGCTCTTCCAGCGTAAGTGGTGCATACCGAGTTCTTGCATGTCCCATTTATGCCCCCCCCCGATTAATTTTTGGCACGTTCTTCACAATTGCCATCTGCTATCCCTCCTGTGATAATCTCAGATACAATGTTGCCAGCAGATTCCCGTTCGTCGTGTTCTGCAGCGTCAGGTATTTCTCTACCGCATCGAGGTATCCCTCCGTCAGCACGATTGTGAATGCATGCCTGATCGCCCTCTCTACCCTGGAAGGCGTGTCCCCGCTCATCTCGGACAGCCTGCGGTACACCTCCCCTGTCTTTCCGGGCTTCCATGACGGGTCCTCTTCAAGCAGGGCCATTGCTTCCGCTATGTAATGGAATCCCTTGACGTTCGCCGGCATGCCCATCTCTATCAGAGCATTGATTGCCTTATTTTTCATTTGCATTTTCCTCCATATCTGCTATAATTTAATTGGTTGATTACGAGAGTGCTTACGCCTTGCCGGGCTTATGTAAGCGCTCTTCTGTTATACGATCTGCCCGATGACGTCCCGGATCATAGCCGTTCCCGAGTCCATTGCTACATTCACAACCTTTTGGTAGCCGCTCTCGAACTTCGCATATACAAGATCACGCTCTTCGCTGTATTCCAGCGACTTGAGATCATGCAGATTGCGCGTTGCCTGCAGCGCCGGCAATAGCAGATCCAGTATCTTCTGCTTGTCTTCCCTCATTCCTTTCCACCTCCTCTAGATATAGCCTTAGATCCTGCACTGCCGCAAAGGCATCGTAGATCTTCTGCTCGCGCTCCGTGAATTCCCGGCCTGAATCAATCGCCTCTGTGATCTTGCCCAGAAGCCTGTCCTCAATCCCAAACGCTTCCTTGCTATTCATCTCCTCGCCTCCTGCGCTTCTCCACCTTCCACAGGAATGCTTATTTGAACTTTTTGCAATTTAATAGAATCTTGTGAAATCACAACATATGTATGTGGGTCATGATTCTGATTAAGATATTCGATGACTGACTCACATGCTTTTTCTAATTCCCTCATCTCTTCACATGCTTTTTCTAATTCCTTCATCTTTTCTGGCATCTCCTCGCCTCCTTCCTAGAATAACGGCCCCGCCATCCGGCAGTAGGCCAGCACTACTATGATGATCCCCGCGCCCGTTGCCAGGCCGATGAAAAATCCTGTAATTAGATCCTTGATAAACTCCTTCATCCCAGCAGCCCTCCCCTCTCGTCCTCCGGTATTTTAAGCGCCCTGCATATGCGCTTCATCTCTCCGCGCCGGAACGTGTCCGGATCATGTAGGCGCTTGTACAGCGTCGCGGATGGCATCCCTATCCGCTTGGCAAGCATCGGCATGGTCAGCCTCATGGCCCCTGCATGCTTCTTGATGAGGCTCTCCACGGCCTCCCTGTCTCTCTGGTCCTCAGTCAGTATTACTCTTGGCATCTTTCTCCACCTCCTTCTCTATTCCACTTGCCTTTATCCTCGTAATCTCCTATAATTTAGGTACAGGCATCTTCAACCCAAGTATTTGAAAGGAGAAAATCAATGCTTACGCAAGAAGAAAAAGCAATACTCGATTTTTTAATACCTCAATTCAAAAACGGCAATCCCATGGTTTCGCTTCAGCAAATATGTAAGGAAACAAAAATTCCAAATTATGAAACCGACCTGGCTTTAAGGCATCTATCTGATGAAGGATACCTAAGTATCAAGAGATATCTGAGCGGCTGCGTCGTTAACAAGATTTCTCATAAAGGGATTCACTACTCGGAGTATGAATCCGCTATATCCACATCGTCTCAAACTAATATCTTCAATGCTCCCGTTTCCGGGGCTGCTATAGGTAATTCTGGTACAACCATTATTAATAATGGACTTACTTTTCAAAATGCTTATGAATTAATCAAATCCCAATCCGTAACTTCTGAAGATAAAGTTGAAGCCGAAAAAGTCATAGCCTATATTGAAGCGCTTGCCGAAAGCGAGGCTCCGCTCAAAAAGGGCATCCTTTCAAAATTCAGTGACACCCTTGCCAAACACCCTTGGCTACCAGACATCGTTATGAAACTTCTTTTCCAATACATAACGGGACAGTAGCCGCGTACTTCACATCATGGGTAATGTCCAGACCGTATTTTCCATTCGCAAAATGAAACGAAAATGCGGTCACATTATTTATTTCTTTTCCATTCACCATCAATTTCCCCGAATCTACATCGAGATAAAAAAATTTCAAATCGGTTACTTCGTCTTCATGTATTGCTAAATCCTTTTTCACCTCTTCACCTCCCCGCCTTTTTTCTTGCATAATTGCCAATTGATTTCAGCATTCAGAAATGCTATAGTAATTTTACGAACATTTGTTCCGTTTAAGCAATTCGCTTTTTTTGAAGAGGTAACATAATTTTTTTTCCGGAAAAAATTCCTTATGGATTTTTTCCGCCTCTTCAATCGTAAATGAAGTCACTCC
>OCAV01001569.1_pt1 | contig 14364 bp, 25 predicted proteins | sample 1538331 | NCBI WGS metagenome assembly OCAV01 (sample SAMEA2580297, study PRJEB22360) | human gut metagenome | biome: human gut; feature: human-associated habitat; material: faeces | place: Denmark | collected 2008/2010
TCTGTCTTTTCCGGCATCCGGCTTCTTTTATATGGCTTACTGTAGTTCGGCAATGCGGGATACGCCCACATAGACCTCGGATATTTTGTACCAGGTCCTGTAATCCACGGTTCCGGTCTGGGGCAGGCCGAATATGGATTGGAACTTTTCCACGGAAGCAGCAGTCGCGGGACCGTAGATGCCATCGGCATTGATTTTGGGAAGGGCAGGATAGGAGCCAGCGATTACATTAAGTTGCTCCTGCATCTGCCGCACCTTGCTGCCGGAAGATCCGATTTCCAGCGTATAGCCGGGCCAGGACGATGGAATGCCGGAGATAGCTTCCGCCGTATTGATGTACATATCGTCCCCATAATAGTAGCGTAGGATTTCAATGGCAGAATAACCCTGATCGCCCAGAGCCTTCGAACCCCACTGCGTCAACCTTTTCTCAAGAACATATAAAGTACAGCAAAGCCTTATATTTAAAGGCTTTGCAACAAATTGTATCATAAAATTATAGTGTTAAAAAGTGGTGATTTTAAAAAGTTATCCACAATTAGATTTATATAAAAAGTAGTAGATTTTTAAAGTATCATTTTGACGGTTATAAACAATTCTGTCTATGACCTGACGAAGAGCAGCATTCTTTTGGGCATCCGTATATTTATCGGATGAGATAATGGAGTAGATATTACTTACTTTTTTTAGCAATACGTCTTTATCATCCTGTTGGTCTGTGGATTCGGTTTTTGAAAACTCTGAAAGTTGTTCTTCGATTTCTTCGCGCTCTTTTTGGATTAGCAGCTTGTTTTCCTTATATTCTTCTAATGTGTCAATACCTTCTCTGTAGGATGCTTTGATTCGTTCTTCTTTATTTTCCAAACCATGCAACCGCTCTTCAAGGAGAGAACGTTCATTAATAATTTCAACTGGTTGATAATTCTTTAACTCAAATTCTATATTCCTTGTATAGATAACTTTCTTAAGACTATCCATAACCGCTTTTTCGATGACAAGTGAACTGATTCCATTTGCTCTAGGACATTTTCCCTTGCAGTATCCGTAGCATTTAAAATAAGCATAATAATCTCCATTAGCACGATGTAGGGTAGTTGCTACCAGCGTGCGTCCGCAGTCAGGGCATTTGAGCAATCCAGAGAGCCAGTGTTTGTATGTAGACGGAGGACGTTTACCTCTTGGCTTGTATGTTACTTTATATTGCTCCTGAGCCTTGTCAAACAGTTCCTTTGATATGATTGCTTCGTGTTCACCATCGGTTACGATCCATTCGGATCTATCTTTAATTTCATTGGTATCGTTCTTGGTGCGGTTCCAACGAATCATGCCACAGTATATAGGATTCTGTATGATGTATTCTATAGATCTGCACTCAAAGTTTTTGTTGCGTGAAGTCTTGAATCCGAGAGAATTAAGATAACGGGCAATATCGAAGAAACTCATGTTTTCATTCACATACTTTTCGAATATAATCTTTACAACCTTTGCTTCTTCCGGGACTATCACTGGAGGTTCGCCGTGTTTAACAATCTTATATCCGAGTGGAGGACGCGCCTGGAAAGAGCCTCGCAGAGCATTCTCTTTCATTCCCCGGAAAACTTCCCCAGACAGACGGATAGAGTAGTATTCATCCATCCATTCGATAATTCGCTCAATCAGGCTGCCAAATGGTCCATCTATGAGAGGTTCGGATACGCTGATTACATCTACATTATTCTGTTTCTTGAGCAAGGACTTATAGACAATGCTTTCTTCTTGGTTCCGGGCAAATCGGCTATACTTCCATACCAGTATAGCATCAACTGGATGATCTTTGGATTTGGCAGATCCGATCATCTCTTGAAAAGAAGGACGCTTGTCTGCCTTGCGTCCAGATACTCCAATCTCAAAGAATATCTTTAGTATTATCATATTGTTTTTCCTGGCATACTCACGCAGTAACTTCTCCTGGGAGTCCGGCGAGAGTTCTTCCTGCTTGTCTGTGCTGACACGGACGTAGCCATAAGCGTATCGTTGCTTCATTGTATCATCTCCTTCTTAATTCTATATGTAAAAATGGGTATAAAAATGACAGCCAGCGAGGAACTGGTGTTCCGCTTGCAAGGCTGCTCCGAAGATGATACAATATTTTTGTTAGTATAGTGTATATCTTCGGGTATATGTTTGGCCGTTCGGTGTTGGAAGCACCGGGCGGTTTTTACTTGTAATAGCCTATTTTTAATCTGATAATAAAATTATTTTCATCTTTAAAAACATCATCATTTAGAAAAATTATTTTGTATTTTCCGCCAGTAACAAGTGCATTTATATATTTAATTTCGGCTGTTTTAAGAAGTTTTTTAATTTTCAATGTCTCTTCTCGTTTGATATATCCTACTAATTTACCATCTATACAAACTTTAACTGCGTTCTTGTCATGCTCGTTTTGGGGCTCTGGAATTAATTCTGCAGGAGTGTCAAGATAAAGGTATTGAAATATCTTCTGTCCAACATGCCCATTCTTTATAATAGTTTTTGTTTGGCTCTTGTATTCTTTATTAGGCTTCATAATTTTTTTGATATTGTCTTTGTAGTAGGCAGTTCCTACTACATAAAACACTTCTTCTGAGAACTCTTTGCTTTCTGTTTTAGCATTTTTCAAAGAGTTTGCAATTTTATTTGCGGTATTTGCAATATCCTTTAACTTGTCCGTGAATCCCATATTATCCCTCGTTTCTTTTGTACCATAAAACACCACATTTTCTCTATGTTAAGCCATCTGGCGTAATATTAACGGAAACTTTTAAATGCCATAATTCTTTCATCATGTCCAGCAATTTTTGCTATTTGACTTTGAGTCATACCAGGATTTTCATATATCAAATTATCAGGTATGAGCAATTCGGCAGCAAATGCGTTGGCTTCATTCTCTTCTCTAATTTTTGAAAAAAGCGTGCTTCCATAGAAATAGCAGTCGTTTTTCCAATGCATTTTAGAATGTCCCAATTCATGTGAAAGCACCACTTTTTCTAGTGGCGTTCTAAGTATTTTTTTATTCAGCAATATACATTTTTGTCTTTTAATTAATAAATAACAGCCCAATGTTTCTCCTAGATCCCCAATTTGCAATAATACATTCATATAGTCACAAAGTTCGTAAGGATCATGAGTTTTATATTTTTTAACTATTTGATTTACCATGGCCTTTATATCTTGGCGCAATGCATATCACCTACTCTTTATTTTTTCCGGGATGGTATTTTACCTTGTTGATTTCTTTAACTGTGGTGACCAACGATTTTAATTGCTGCTCAAAAAGTATTTTTGTTTCTGGAGTTATTTCTTCACCATCAAAAAATAAAGGTGCTCCATCCTGTGAATCTAACTTGCTCATCAATTCAGATACGGTTTTAGCAATATCACGTTCATCCTTTGAAGTAAGAAGAGGTTCTTTTTTTACTGGCTCATCACCCGTCATTAAATACTCAATTGATACGCCAAAGAAATCAGCGATTTTTTGTAACTTATCATTTTTAGGCTTGCTACGCCCGCTTTTCCAATCCGAAAAAGTTGATTTTGTAATTTTCGTTTCTCTAACAACATCAGCATCTTTTAAGCCTCTTTCATCCCTCAGTCTGCAATAAATTTCGTACATAATTTACTCCTTTTAAAATAAGTTTTAAAATCCGTACAAAAACTATTGACAAGTTCTGATATCCGTGTTAACATACTTGTACAAAGTTCGGAAATCAAAACAAGCCATTGGCTTTATGTAATATATCTGGTAAATGTATTATAACTGATTTCCGAACTAAATTCAATAGAAAAGTTCGGAAAGGGTGGGTGAAAAAATAAATGTACGAAAAATATGTTGCTTTACGCGATAAGATAGGCATAACGGATTATAGAGTATCCTTAGATACTGGTATTACTAAATCTACGTTTACTGACTGGAAATCCGGTAGGAGCAAGCCTAAAATTGACAAACTCAAAATCCTTGCGGAGTACTTTGGAGTATCAATCGAGTACTTCCTCGAGTAACAACCACATAATAACGCATATGGTGTCCCAGAAAAAGTACTTTGAAAAGGAGATGGTGTGGGTGGGAGAAATTGCGATATTTTATTAATAAGTTCCTTAGAGGTAAAACTGGACAAACCGTTCTTCATACATATTAGAGAGGTGGTGTAAGTGAAAGTAATATCAATCATAATTATTAATGGCGAGGAGGTTGAATTTGATAGCCTGTCAGCAGAAGAAAAGACAGAGATATCGAATGAACTAAATCGCAGATCATTAGCAACGCTAGGATATCAACAGATAAATACCGCCTGAGGCGGTAGAGAGGAGGACAAGCCATGACAAGAGTAAAGCGGAAGATGCTGAAGCATAAGATCATCAGCACGGCAAAAGAAGTGGCATCCGGAATCCTGATCGGGATTGCTATCGGCATGGCAATTGCTCTTGTGGCTGCATTGTACTGCCGGATGGCGGGGCCGTTATAGGAAGGAAGGAGGACGTACAATGCTGGGAATGATGGACAAGGCACGGATTATATTAAACCGCCTAAATAACAGACCGGCAGGGATGGAGGACGTAGATGCGATATGCGAGGCCCTGGAGGAGATTGAGGATAGGGAGCCAACAAGGACGCTGGAGCAGATACGGCAGATCGTGGATGCGGTACGCGCCGGTATCCCGGTGCAAGTAGGCTATGCGGATGCGGATGCAGAGGTAGAGGACGGGTACATTGCGAGGCTGTGCTGGTAAGGGAGGGGGTGGAAAGGAATGGATAGAGGATATGATCTGGACTGGCTCAGCCGGAATGCCACAAGCATTTCAGACTCGGAAAAGAAAAGGGAGGCTTTCAGGGAAGTCTGCCGCAGGGAAAATGCAGATGGAAGCATAACCATATTTTATATTGACCAGTATGGTCAATATAGATACGAAAAAAAATAGCACATCTACCGCAAATAGATGTGCCAGGTGACCTGTCGCCACACAGATAAACAATACATATAAAATATATCATCTGTGGGGCGAGAAGTCAAGAGAAACGGGGCTTTTCGCCCGTTTTTCTAACTTGATAAGAATATTAAAAATAGGACACGGGATACATGGGATTGAGAAAGTATATAAGAAAGACCTACAGGTTTAAAAACGCGATAGAAATATATGAACATCTGGACGGGAGATATGGAGCAAGGGGAGCCCCAAGGAAGGAGAAGATAAAGGCAACCCCGGAAGAAGTAAAAAAGAGAAACCAGTGGAACAGGGAAAGGACTGCCAGGCATAAGCTAAGGACATGGTTCCGGGAGAATGACTATCTCCTGACATTCACCTACAGGAAAGCAGACCGGCCTCCGGACATGAAGACGGCAAAGAAGCACTTCAGAAGTGCATACACGATGATGCGAAAGGAATACCGAAAGAGAGGGTATGAACTAAGGTGGATGAGAAACATCGAAGTGGGAACCAAAGGAGCATACCACATCCATGTGGTGGTAAACCGGATACCGGATGCGGATCTGATTGCAAAAAAAGCATGGCCATACGGAGGGGCGAACATCAAACTCCTCTATGAGCAGGGAGAGTTCAAAGAACTGGCCGAATATATCACGAAGACCCCGGACACGGATCCGAGACTAAGAGAAGCAGATTATTCCACATCCAGAAATCTTCCGATAGAGGAGCCGAAAAAGAAAAGACTTACACGATGGCCGAAAGAGCCGAAGGAACCAAAAGGATACTACTTAGACAAGGATTCGTTCCATGAAGGAAGCAATCCATTCACAGGATGCAGGTATAGATACTATACACTGATCGCTATCCACAGGAGGATTTAAGATGTATGAGATACATATTTTTATAAGCGTAGACAGCGCAAACACCAGAAAATCCAAGAAAACTTACCAATATCGGATGACCTGGAAGAAAGAAGTCCGGGAGGGAGCAGGAGAGATCGAAGGAACCTTGCACGAAGCGACCCTGCAGGCGCTGGTAGAAGCCATGCGTCGGATAAATCAGTCGTGCAAGATTCATATCCACTCTGGGGATCGATATGTGCTAAACATGATTGACAGCCAATTGGACAGGTGGGCCGGAAATGGCTTCCGGACCGCTAGGGGAGAGCCGGTGCAGAGCAAAGGATTATGGGAGGAGTTGTGGAGACTGACCAAAGGGCAACTCATCATAGCCGAGAAAGGAGAATAACAATGTATGAGATATTTGGAAATTTCGATAGTTGCGAAGAGATAAACGCCTGCGCAGCAGGTCTAAAAGCGGAAGGAGACATGGAGAATCTGAAGAAACTGGCCAAGGAAAATGGGATTCCAAAAGATTTCGCAGAACTCTACATGGATGGCACGACAGAAGAGCTGACAGACTGGATGAATGCAGCGATAGGAAAGCTGGATATAGAAGGCGCAGAATACAAAAATAACCAGATCCCGGTAGAGCCGGTCCTGGATTATCTGCGGAGTCTGTGCATCGAGGAACAATTTGCCCGCGCTGTGCGACGCCGCACAAAGACAATCAAAGAGTGCATGAAAGGCATCGAAGAGAATTGCAAGAAAATCGAAAAGGACACCGGAAAGCACTATGTAGCTGATCTGGTAGTCTTCCATTGGGCAAGAGATTATTTCCTGGAGGGACAAAAGTGAAGAAGAACGAACTACGAAAACTCCCGGAAATGAAACCGACAAAGTCAATGATCCGTGCTATGGAAGAAGACAAGGGCTATATGGCCGAGAGGTACCAGGCACCTCCTATCTGGGCACCGAAGTACATCTGGTTCTACCGTGCGAAAAAGACAAAAAAAGATGTAATGGAACTGGATATATTTACAAGGGAAATGCTAAAAGAGGGGGAAGAATACCCAAGATACAGAATCTTCCTGCATGATGGGAAATACGACACGCTCGACAACATCACAGACAAGTGGCGGACATCAACAATAGAAAAACTGGAATATGCAAATTATGGAAACATACCGCCTTATTACCGTTATTGCGATCAGGGCATATGGATGAGCGAAAAAGAGCAGGAGATACTACAGAAATTTGTGAAGAATGGAATTGGAGACCAGATGGCAGCAGTCCAGGCATGGGAAAACTATAAAAAGCACCGGATTGAACTGGATAAGATTAACGCGGAAATGAGGCTGGTACCGGAAATCCCGAAAGATTTTGGCGAATGGATTAAGACGGACGGACTACCACAATATATCTTCTACGATGCCGGCAGGAATGTAAAGGAAGGATATTGCACCGCATGTAAGCATACCGTACAGATCCAGAAGCCGCGATACAACAGCGAGACAACCTGCCCACACTGCAAACGGAAAGTCACCTATAAAAGCCGTAAAAAAGCAGGAAATATCGTGGACTGGGGATACGTTGGGCTATTACAGAAGACAAAAGAAGGGTTTGTTTACCGTTATTTTAAAGCAAAACAAAAATACAGAAACGGAGAGCGGGAAGAAGGCGGATACTGGGAAGTGATCCGGCAGACCTATGACCGGAACTTCCGGGAACGGAATGAATTTGAGTTCGCCAGATATAAACAGACACCATCCGTCCGTTGGTGCTACAAAACATACGGATGGAACGAAAGGGTAACGGAACAAAAAGCAATCCTGTATTGGAGAAATTTAAAACAGGCGACAAAAGGAACACCGCTTCAGTATTCGGCGATAGAACTATTCGCAAGGCAGAAGATAAGATTCTATCCGGAAAATTATATCAAAGAATACGGGCGCGGAAAGGGCATCGAACAGCTGGTAAAATGTGAATTCTATAAAATAGTGGAGGAGAGTATCGATTGTTATGGGACAACCGAAATACTGGAACTGGATGAAAAGACGGCTCCAAAGATCCTGGGGTTAAAAAAGCAATACTACAAAATGCTTGCGGGAACGGATCCATCCGGGCGAGAGCTTGAAATCACAAAAGAATTTCAGGAATTCGGGATATTGCCCAAAAGAGAGAATGTGGCATATCTGTCCGAACATGTATATAGACGGAATTTTGCAATCTACATCCGCCATACGACAGAGCATAAGATGATGAGATACATAAAAGAGCATTTAAAAAGCAAAGAAGAGATTCGGGAATACCATGATTATCTGCAGATGGCAGCAGGACTTGGATACGATCTGAACGATGAATACATCTTATACCCAAAGGACATGAAACAGCGGCACGATCAGTATGTAGAAGAAAGAAACGAACGTGACTTGAAAATCAAGAAGATGGAAGATGCCGAGAAGGAAGAAGCCTATAGAAAGACGGTGAAAAAAAGAAAGTGGAAAAATTACGAGATGGAATCGGGAGAACTACTACTAAGACTGCCGGATGCGCCTGCAGATATCAGGGAAGAAGGAAACAGACAGCACCATTGTGTAGCAACTTATATCGACCGCATGGTCAAAGGGGAAACATGCATTGTATTTATCCGAAAAAAAGAAAATCCGGAAGAATCATTTTACACGATGGAGGTAAGAGAGGGTAATGTCGTCCAGGTACGGGGGAAATACAACAGAGAACCACCGGAAGAAGTAAAAAGATTCGTAGAAGAGTTTAAGCGCAAGAAATTAAGGGTACAGGAAAGGATGGCAGGATAATGTATAACATGCAGGAAACAAGGGCGATTGATAATCTGAGTGATATGACTGCGATTATCAAAAACGAGCTGAATAATATCACGGAAGGCTTTGTGGCAGTAGGGTACTACATGAGGAAAACAGCAAAGGACGAGCTATACAAGCAGAAAGGCTACCAGAATCTGTTCGATTATGCAAAAGAGAATTTCGGAATCAGTCGGCCGACAGCGATACGCTTTATGGAAATCAATGAAAAGTACAGCATCGGAGGATACAGCCCTGAGATTGACGAGAAATGGAGAGGATACGGAAGCAGCAAGCTGACGGAGATGTTAGGACTGCCGGAGGAAATCCGGGAGGAAGTACCGAAAGAAGCAACCGTGAAGGACTTAAGAGAGGCGAAAGCCATCATCAAAGATACGGAATCCAACTTTGATGCACAAATGAACCTGTGCGACATCACACAGGAGGAGACTGCGCAGGAAGAATGGATGAAGCAACTGGTGATAGAGCTGTGCAAAGAGAAAAAGATCTTCCAGGACATGCTGGACTATGAGCGTAAGGATATCGGGAATGACAGACAGGGAATCGAAGAAGACATCCTTGCAATGGTAAATCCAAGTAAATTCAAGGTGATCCGGTTACGGACAGCAAATATCCTCATGCAGGAAAAAAAGATTCGGATAATGCCATACAAGAGAAATGGAAATCTGCCGGATCCGGAAGAGTATACCTATATTGACCTTGCGATGGCATTTGAAGAATTATGCTATCCAAATTATCCGGATATCTCGGAGCCGGCACAAAAAATCTATGAAAGGATTTACGGGGAGCCATTATATGAATATGAGAAAAATGAAGATCCAAAACCTGAGACGAAAGAGAAACTTGAGCCAGAAGAGAAACCAAAGCCAAAAGAAAAACAGGCGCAAACACCAGGAAAACCTAGAGATTCAGAAGAAAGGGAAGTTGAAGATAATGACAGTCGATCAGTACATCCGTTGGAAGAGCAAGTCCCAGGACAGACAGAACTTACGAGGGACTTTCCGGAGTACTGCCCGGGAGACGTCATGAATCCTCCGGAGGAGCCGGAAGCAAAAGAGCATGAGATAACGGAGGGCGTGATCGAGGAGGGGCATGTAGTCAAGGACATTCTGGAGTCAGGAAGCCTGGATATGATAATGAGGCTGCTGAAAAAGGAATTCGTAATTCCGGATGGGGGATGGAAGAAGTGGCAGCAGAAGGTAGTGAGGCTGGAGGAAGAGGAAGGATGCTAAGTGACGACAGCGGGCTGATGTTCCCAAAGCCGCGCAGGAGGAAGAAAAGACAGAGGCATGCAAAGCCTATCGTGCCAACAATGCAAGGAGAATGCTTCCTCTGTGCGGCAGACGGGGACCGAAGGAGAAAACAGACAGAAGAGCATCACGTCGTATTCGGCGGCGGCGGAAGGAGCCGGAGCGAGGCAGCAGGAATCAAGGTGCACTTGTGTATAGAGCACCATCGGACGGGGAAGAAGGCCGTCCATAACTGCAGGGAGACGCGGGAAAGGCTATGCAGGATCCTGCAAGCCGAATACGAGAAGACTCATACAAGAGATGAATGGATGCAGATTGCATGGAGGAACTACCTATGATGCAGGAATATAAGGATATTAGGATAGGCGACCACGTGGAATACGAGGATGTCTATGTAGATGACAGAAGGAGCATAAGCGGGGAAGGGGAGGTAATAGGTTTCGGGGTATTCGGAAATAAGCAGTTAATATGGGTAGAGGGGACGAACGGATTAAAAGCGATCCATTATGAAGAGATAAGAAAAACAGCACCATCCGGTTAATGTATCACAGCGTAATCGGTTAACATAGCACAGCCTCCGGCCAAAGAGCCGGAGGGGAAAGGAGAAATATGCTGAAAGAGGAGATAGAGCGGATCAAGAAGGAATCGCCAGACGGGCTGGAAGCCAGGAGGGGGGGATGCAGGTTCTGTGGACAGATCGCATCCATAGAGGCGCCGCCGGAATGGGGGACAGTCTTCTGCGACGAACTGGCAACAGAGTGCTGCGGATGCGTAGAGTCAACGGCATATGCGCTGAAAAAGAAGCAGAAGGAGCGGGCAATCAAGGCGATAGAAAAGCAGTTCGGGGAAGAGGCGGAAGAGAACCGTGTAGAGGAATGCATAATGAAACTGCTGGAGATGGCAGCAGAGCAGATCGTAGAAGACAGGATAGCATCGGTGACCATGGACTTCGGGAACGGACTGAAGGCCAAGTTGGCGATAACAGGAAAGGGACTGGTGAAGGTAGAGCGGACCAGGACAGAGAAGGCCGCACAGGAGGCGTGATGAAAAATGAAGAATCTTACAATAAGGGCAATAGATAGGATGATTGAAGATCTGGAAAGGGCAGAGAGGGTGGACGACAGGAGCGAGAAGTATAAGATGGCAGCAGCCGCGTACCTTAAGAACTATGCGGATGCATTGGAAGACAGGGGAAAGACGCGGGTAAGAATAAGACAAGAAGAAAAAAACTAAAAAATTGGGTGAGTATACATGAAAACAAAAAACAAGCAGCAGACCGTCAGGCAAGACACTGTTCTGCTGCTTATCACCTAAGGAAATTATAGCATAATTATCTTCCTTAGGCAATACGAAGGAGGAAAAATCATGTATACAAGTGCAAGTACAAATGTAAAGACAAACGTTATCAATAATATCATGCTTAATATGTCGGCCTATATGGGGAGGGCTACGCTGGATATATTGCAGAGGGTACTGGAGGAGCAGTTCGTTTTCCTCAATATGGAACAGATCACGACACTTCCGGCAGAAATCGACCGAAGCACGGAAGAAAAGAACCGATATCTAGTGGAACTGTTCAAGGTCAAGAAGCGGAACCTGTCAAAAAGGACCATGGAGCAATACATGAGAGCCGTCACCAGCCTGATCACAGTCATAGACAAGCCGCTGACGGACATCGACGAGGTAGACATCGACTACTATCTGAGATGGTATGAGCAGCGTAACGTGAAGAATAATAAGGGCAAGAATCAGGCCAGCACATGCAACAACGAGCGAAGATTTCTAAGCGCATTCTACACATGGCTCCGCAAGGAGAAATTCGTTGCCGGGAACCCGGTAGAGGCTATCGAGCCTTTTCGGGAAACCAGGAAGCCGATTGACTACTTCCGGCCAGTCCAGATGGAGGAACTCCGGGACGGATGCAGGACGGCAAGAGAGAGGGCGTTGATAGAGGTACTGCGGTCAACCGGGGCAAGGGTAGGAGAGATCACGGAGATCAACGTGACGGATGTGGAATGGCAGACGGGAGACATCCTGATCCGGGGCGAGAAGGGAGGAAGGTACAGGACCATCTATCTGGACGAGTCAGCCAGATACTATCTGCAGAAGTACATATCAGAGCGAAGGGATAGCGGGGAAGCGCTGTTCGTGGGATGCAGGGCGCCGCATAACAGGATGCAGAGTGGAGGAATCCGGGCGATCCTGAAGACGATAGCAAAGCGGGTAGGAATGAAGTGCAGGGTATATCCGCATAAGATGAGGAAAACCCTTGGAATGAACCTTAAGAACAGCGGAATTGATATTGGGACGATACAGGAAGTACTTGGACACGCAAGCCCCGCGGTAACAAGCCGGTATTACGCGGAAAGCACGCCGGATACGTTAAGAAGCGTCAGAAGGCGGGCAGCAGCATAAAGGAGATAAAAAATGAATGAGGAGATACTAAGATATATAACAGGCTACATCCAGGAGCATGGATATCCACCATCCGTAAGAGAGATTGCGGATGGCGTAGGGGTGTCATCAACCAATACCGTGCATCGGCATATCAAGGAGATGCTCATAAGCGGGATGCTAGAGACGGATGCAGAGCCAGGAGCAGCACGAGCATTCCGAGTTCCGGGATGGAAATTTGTACGAGATGAATGAGGAAGTAAATTAGCATTTAATGACAAAACGTACATAAAATGTCAGTTTTGAAAGAGGTTGTAAAAATGACGTTAAAAGAATTTTCGAATATGTTCGAGATGTCCGTAAATGAAATGTGTGAATACACAGGATTTAGTAGACAGGGACTTAATGAAATCGTGAAAGGGAATAGCACGAAGAATGGTACAAAGAAGCGAGAAGCCTTACACGACTTAAGGGATCGGGCAAGAGAATTACGGTATAAGGAGAGGAAAGAACTGGATACCAGGTATGAAGACAGAATGGGAACCATAAACAGTTTGTTTGATAAGTTTTAGAACAAATAGAACTAATTTAGCATTTAGGAGATGAAGGAGGAATTATGAAGAGTGTGCTGAAATATCCAGGAGCAAAGAATCGTCTTGCACCGTGGATATGTGAATATATACCAAAGCATGATGTGTATTTAGAACCTTTCGCCGGAAGCCTGGCTGTACTTTTTAACAAGCCGAAAAGTCATATCGAGACAGTTAATGACTTAGATGGAGAGGTTGTAAACTTCTTTCGAATTGTGAGAGATAGAGAATCAGAGTTGAGGAGAGCGATTGAGTTGACACCATTCTCCAGAAGTGAATATGAAGCTGCATATGAACAGACAGAGGATGAACTGGAGAATGCGAGGAGGTTTGCCATTAAGTGCTGGATGGGGTTTGGATGTGGAAATTTGTACCGGAACGGCTTTAAATCTGGTCAGCAAAAGAATTCGCCAAATCCAGCCAGAGCATGGGCGGCACTTCCTGATACGATAGAATTGGCATCGGAGAGATTAAGAGAAGTGCAGATTGAGAAACTTCCGGCCGAAGAACTGATTGGGAGATATGACACAGAGGATGTATTTATTTATGCGGATCCTCCATATCTACATGGGACACGTAAGAATTATTTATATAAATGTGAAATGTCCGATGAAGAGCATAAAGAATTATTGGGGATGCTTACCAGGCATCCAGGAAAGGTGCTGATATCAGGATATGATAACGACCTATATAACAACATGCTTACTGGGTGGAATAAAACACAGAAGGATACAAGAGCCGAAGGTGGACGGAAAAGGACGGAAACATTGTGGATGAATTATAACCTTGATAGCACACAGATATCGTTGGTTATTTAAACTGAGATTTAGTGGAGGCAGAAAATGGAAAACAGGCTACATGAACTGAAAATATATCCAAAGTATTTCGATGCGGTATTGGATGGAAGCAAACCTTTTGAAATCCGTAAAAACGACAGAGGATTTCAAGTTGGAGACAATATCATGCTAAGAGAATGGGATAACATCAAATATTCCGGAAGAACGATTTATGCTGAGATAACATATATTTTGGATGATAAATTTGTAGGATTGGCAGATGGATATGTCGCTCTCGGAATTAAGGCGAATGATTATAATCGTTGATTTTTAGTAGGTAGAACATGAAATTGAGTAGAACAGTGGATAATCTAAGATTTAATTTAGTGGAGGTGGAAATATGAGATTGTACCAAGGAAATGCAAAAGAGCTTGTTGGAAAAAAGATTGACTGCAATCGCAGAATGGGAGGTTATTATCCGATGAAAGTCATCGAGATAAGTGGGACACCATATGTAAAAGATGCAGTCGGAGTGTGTATGCCAATCCCAGAAAAAGAAACAGATTTTAACTGTGTCCATTTTGATTTTATAGTTAATTAACTGGGGATTTAGATAACAAAAAATAGCCAGCCGGCCTGCAGATAAATTGGTGGTATAAAAGCAGGCCAAAGGCTGGCAACACAATTATTATAATACGACAAGCCTGAAAAGGCAAACAGAACAAACG